>Ga0265314_10000291_pt1 | contig 72017 bp, 48 predicted proteins | sample 4126metaG_FD_203106 | JGI IMG/M metagenome (GOLD analysis project Ga0265314, IMG submission 203106) | Rhizosphere microbial communities from Carex aquatilis grown in University of Washington, Seatle, WA, United States - 4-1-26 metaG | ecosystem: Host-associated > Plants > Roots > Rhizosphere >...
TTCTGGGTCGTGTCCCACCCTCCCAAACCGCCACAAAACCGCTGGCCCGAGATCCTGGGAAAATACTCGCTCTAACCCTGTCTCATTTTGTTCCCCCAACGAGTCTCATTTTGAACTCCCGCCGACACTTTTCTGGTTTGGTCTTGTCGCTGAGGAGCGGATTTGAGCATGCTTTGCGGCAATGTCTGAACGGTTGATTTCCGGAGCTCTCACCAAGCCGGACGCGGTGCTCGAACTTACGCTCCGGCCCTCCCTGTTTTCCGAATTCACCGGCCAAGCGAAAGTGAAGGAGCGGTTGGAGATTAGCGTCCAAGCCGCCCAACAACGCAAGGACCCCCTGGATCATCTGCTGCTCAGCGGCCCGCCTGGCTTGGGCAAGACGACCCTCGCGCACATCATCGCGAAGTCCATGGGCGGGAATATCAAGTGCACCAGTGGACCGACTATCGAGAAGGCAGGTGACTTGGCCGGGTTGCTCACCAACCTCGAGGAAGGGGACGTCTTGTTCATTGATGAAATCCATCGGCTGCAAAAGACCATCGAGGAGTATCTCTATCCGGCAATGGAGGATTTCAAGCTCGATATCATCATCGATCAAGGGCCCAACGCCAGGAGTGTCCGGCTGACTCTGCCGCGGTTCACCTTGATCGGAGCGACGACTCGCAGCGGCCTGCTGACAGCGCCTCTCCTGACGCGGTTTCCGATGCGGGAACGGTTGGATTATTACCAAGCCCAACAGTTGCAGAGCATTGTAGTCCGTTCAGCCCGGTTGTTGGCCGTTGAAATCGAAGAGGCCGGAGCCTGGGAGATCGCACGACGTAGCCGTGGAACTCCGCGCATCTCGAACAACCTCTTGCGACGCGTCCGGGATTACGCCCAGGTGCGCGGAGACGGACGCATTACCGCGCCGCTTGCGGATAAGGCTCTGGCGATGCTGGAGATTGATGAGAACGGTCTCGACGAAATGGACAAGCGCATTTTGGAGACCATCGTAGTCAAGTTCGGGGGTGGGCCGGTCGGGATCAGTTCGCTCGCGGTCGCCGTTGGGGAAGAGTCCGATACAATCGAAGAGGTGTATGAGCCCTACTTGATCATGGAAGGCTACCTTAAGCGAACCTCTCAGGGGCGCGTGGTGACGGAATTGGGCTACAAGAAGCTGGGCCTCAAGCCCGTGGCGGGCAGCCAACCCGGTTTGTTCTGACCGTCCGAGAAATAGCCTGACAAAGGGGGACGGATGGCTTTAAGTCGGCCCCGCTCTTATGCCGAAGCGCAGTGACATCCACTCCGTTCTGATCATCGGTGCCGGGCCAATCATTATTGGCCAGGCCTGCGAGTTCGACTATTCCGGTACCCAGGCGTGCAAGGCCTTGCGGGAGGAGGGTTACCGTGTGGTACTCTTGAACTCAAATCCGGCGACGATCATGACCGATCCGGAGTTCGCCGACCGCACTTACATCGAGCCGATCACGCCCGAATGCGTCGAGAAGATTATTGTGCGGGAGCGGGAGGAGATGAGGCGATTAGGCGCTAAGGGGAGTCTGGTCCTGCTCCCGACGCTCGGCGGGCAAACGGCCTTGAATACCGCCATGGCCCTGGCGCGACAGGGAACGCTGGAACGGTACGGGGTGGAAATGATCGGCGCGAACGCCGGCGCGATCGAGCGCGGTGAGGATCGCCAGATCTTCAAAGACCTGATGCTGTCCATCGGCCTCGATGTTCCAGTCAGCGGCACCGCGCACAACCTCTCCGAAGCTCGAGCCATCTCGGAGAAGATTGGCCGCTACCCCCTCATCATCCGCCCAGCCTTTACCCTGGGTGGAACCGGCGGAGGAATCGCCTACAATCGCGATGAACTGGAGGAGATCTCCAAACGTGGACTCGACCTGTCCCCAGTCTCGGAAATTCTGATCGAGGAATCCCTGCTGGGTTGGAAGGAATTCGAGATGGAGGTCATGCGCGACCGCGCGGACAACTGCGTGATCATCTGCTCGATTGAGAATTTCGACCCCATGGGGGTCCATACCGGGGATTCAATTACCGTGGCACCGATTCAGACGCTCACTGACAAGGAGTTCCAGATTATGCGGGACGCCTCGTTCGCGGTGATTCGGGCGGTGGGGGTTGAGACGGGAGGCTCTAACATCCAGTTCGCGGTCAGTCCCGACAACGGGCGCATGGTAATCATCGAGATGAACCCGCGCGTGTCCCGCTCCTCCGCGCTCGCCTCCAAAGCCACCGGCTTTCCCATCGCTAAAATCGCCGCCAAACTCGCGGTCGGCTACCTGCTGGACGAAATCCGCAACGATATCACGCGTGAGACGCCCGCGAGTTTCGAGCCGACCATCGATTACGTGGTGACCAAGGTGCCTCGATTCGCTTTTGAGAAATTCCCCCAGGCCGATCCGACCCTGAACACCCAAATGAAATCAGTCGGTGAGGCGATGGCGATTGGGCGCACGTTTAAGGAGTCGCTTCAAAAGTGTCTGCGCTCGCTCGAGATCGGGCGCAGCGGGTTGGGAGGAGATGGCAAGCCTTGGCGGGTGGGGGCCGATGTTTACGGCGACCGCGATATCCTGCCTCGCGACCTCATTAGCCGTAGGCTTCGGGTGCCCAACGCCGAGAGGGTGTTCTTCATCCGCCACGCCTTCCGCGCGGGGTTCAGTTTAGAGGAAGTGTTCGGCTTGACCAAGATCGACCGCTGGTTCCTAACACAGTTGAAGGAAATCACCGATTTGGAGGAAGAACTGGCGAAGTGCGCTCCCGTGCCGGGTTAGGAGCAGGATTGGGTGGTGCGTTTGGCTTGCCAGTACGCCTCGAAGGGGCCTTAACTTGGAGCGTGTGACCCTTTCTATCTGCAACCTCGCGCGTTTCGGTCATGGCCGATCGTGTCGCCCCCCCGGTGAAGCGCCCCGATGAGATCCTTTCTCCAGCCGCCTTTTGCTCTCCCGGACTGGCCACGGCCCGCTCGTCAGTCGTTTAGGTTCTCTGGCTGGAGTCGGTTGGCTGCCGGGCTGGGGATGGGGGCAGTAGCGTTATGCCTGGGGTTGGTGTGCGGGTGCAGGTCAGTGGAGCGCAGCATGATCGGGCTCTCCCGCATTAAATCCCCGATCACGATCGGTCGAACCACCTTGAACAAGCGGCTAACCGACGCGGAACTTATCCGCTGCCGGATCAGCCCGGAAACCCTCCTACCCAGCGACGCCCCCCCGGAACGGGCTGGCTCGGCTTCGGATGCGCGTTTGGACGAGTTTACCGATCTAGCGGACCAGCCGGTCATGGTCTTCGTGTGTTTATCGGGTGGGGGCGCACGCGCGGCGAGGATGTCGGCCTACACCATGGCTTTCCTGGAAACGCTCTACCGGGAACGAGTTGGCGAGCAGGCGGTCCAGCATCCGTTCATCGATCAGATCGATGGCTGGTCGGCAGTAAGCGGCGGCTCGATCTACGCCAGCTATGTGGCCAATCATCTCGTGACCGGTGGGGAACGCGAGAAGGCCTTCGATCATCTGGCCAATTCGCCCAAACTCCGCTGGGCAACGCAGCGGCTTGGGGCCTTGGCGTCGATCTTCTATTTCTGGCCCGGAAACCTCGGCTATGCCGCCGTCATGCAGATCCTCACTGAGTGGGACCTGCGCAATCTGTTCGCACGCACGCAAGCGATGTTTCAGGAGGGCAGGCTGCCTATTCTTCCAGTGTCGTCGTTGCGTAAACTGGGCGACCTGCCCCCTCATCCGCGGTTCTTCTTCAACGCGACCTGCCTGGAGACGGGCCGACCGTTGATTTTCTCCCAATCCCTCCTGCACCGCGAGCTCTATGGAGATCCCCTCGCACGCCTGGCGCCGGACCCGTTGGAGTATTGGGCCCGTGGCCAGATGGATTACGGTCCAGCCGCACAGCCGTTGGCCTTCGCCTCAACCTTGGAGGACCTGGGGGCCTCACCGACACGCTTCCCCATGGCCCACGCTGTATTCGCCAGCTCCGCTTTTCCGGGCGTCTTCCAGCCCCTCATTCTCGACAAATATCGGCAGGACACCAATTCGCCGCCAGGGCGCGGCAAGTCGATTGTGCAATGGAAGCGCGATGGCCTGGTGACGATTGTGGACGGCGGCATTTATGATAACACCGGGATTACTACTGCCCTGGAGGTGCTGGGTTACATTAACCGCCACCGGCAGAGCGGGACGCCGGCGCGGCGCATGATCTTGCTCTCGATCGACGCCAACAACGAACCGGATGGCTACGAACGTCCCAGCTCCGTCCCCATCTCCCCGCTTCGCCTCGATTTGCCGATCCGGGGGATTCTGCCGGCAGTTTCGATCTTCGCTAAGCTCTACTCGAAGCAGAAATCGCTGGTCCACGCCGCCCTCCTGAGCCGCGTGAACTCGCTCACCGAGGCCGGTACCCTCGATTTTTTTGAAGTGAAACTCATGGACGCCACCAAAAACTCTGCTGTGGTTCGCAGGATCCCCACCGATTTCGTGCTCTCCGACTTCGAGGACAAAGCGCTCCAGCAAGCTGTCGCAGAGGTGTTGTCACAGCCCCGGCCCGAGCGCCAAGGCAAGAGCGTGTCCGACGCCTTCGTTGAAGCCGTCCAGCAGATCACCCTGGGCGCCCACTGACTAGGATGTGGCGGCTCGACTCGATCTATTTATCGAGGATCTCCAACTGGTAGGTCGTGGAAAGACGGCTATCGGGCCTGGGCTTCGGTATGCTGTTGTAGAGGTAGTCGAATTTGAAGCGGTACGTCAAAAACCGCTGATCTGCAGCCACTGGCACCACCGTTTCCCAACGGTTCACCGTGAGGGGCGTTTTCTGCATGGGAAAAACCTCTGTCCCGATGATAACCGAAGGCGTGATGCTTTCTTTTCGGAGGCTTTGTTGATTGCAGTCCCAGCGCGCTTCCAGGGAGTAAAGCCCCGTGGCGCTGCGTGGGGCCGACTTCGGAGTGAGATTGGTAATGGTCGATGAACAGCCTCCCAGCAGGAGCGGCAGCAGGAAAAGCGGTGCGATCTTCGTTCTAAGCATAAGCGTAGCTTTGGCTAAGGGCAGAGGCGATGTAAAGCGCGGAATCCTAAATCGGGCCAACCGACTCTTCCTAAGCCGATTCCAAGCCTCTCTGGCGCCCAGTCGGCGCTGCGGCGTGGCTTCACGGCGACGCCTTCTTGGCCTGCGCCGGGCCGCTGCGAGCGTCGTAGGCCAGTAGGCCCAATAAACCAAAACCCAGGGCAATGGCCGCCAAACTGACCTTTAGTGCGGTCGTCGGCAGGCTAAACCGGAAAACCACCGTGTGCGTCCCGGGCGTTAGCATCACGCCGCGCATTAGGAAATTGCACCGCAGGACCGGCTGCGGTTGGCCATCCACCGTCACCGACCAATGCGGGTCGAACTTGTCGTTGAGCAGCAAAACGGATGCTGCCGTGGCGGTGGCTTGGAGTTCGATTTGTTTGGGGGCGTATTGGGTAATCTTCACCTCGCCGGGCGCGGCGTTGGTTGCGGCGGCAGTAGGCGCGAGAGTGCTCGCCGGCGCATCCACCATCACTGTCCGTGAAGGCTCAAAGGCCGGATCAGCGAGCCGATCCAGAACCTCGGTGTCGTTCGTGTTAACCTGCCATGCGCTGTAGAGTTTGGCGCGTGGCAAGCCGCCCGTGAATTCCAGGAACGCAAATGGGCCGGTGGCGTTGGTCTTGACCAGGACGACGTCCGGACCGGTCTGCTCGATCGTGAACGGAAGGGACAGGCGGAACCGCTTTGAGACCGGATCGATCTGTTGGTTCAACGCGTCCACGAACGGGCCCGCGAACCCCAGGACCAGCCGGGTGTTGGTCAGTTCCCACATGCGCAGGACGCCTGGGATCCCGTGGCGCAAGAAGTTATGCCGGTAAGTCTCGTTTTCAATCGTCGGCCGAGGGTCCTGCACAACATCGATCGACTGGATGTTGTAGTAGGGGAATTGGTGCTGCATCCATTCTTGATGATAAAAGGCGCCCAGCATGGCGTACTGGTCGTTGATCTGGAACGGGAAGGCCGCCACACGCCGTTCGTAGGCATGGTCCCTCAATTGGTCGAGAACCGGATTGGAGGCGTATTTGCTGGGAAAGTCCCAATAATAGACCCAGGGAGCGTCGGCCCGGCTAAAGTCGGCGATGAGCAGCAGACCGAGGCAGATCGTCGCCCATTTGGCACGTGGCCCGGCAAAAACGCCGCTCAGGATGAGCAGGAAAACAACCCCGGACACCACCAGGAACAGGATGGACCACCCCACTTCCTTCAGGCTAAACTTAGCGATCGCGGGCGCCAAGGTGTCCGACACGGCCTGCTTGAGAAACTGCTCCACCTCGTTTTCCGACGCCGCGTAGAGCAGCCACCCCACCAAGCTCGCGCCCAATGCCGCACCGAAGATCGTCATCCAGCCCTTGTCAGGCACCGGGGCGGCTTGCCACCACTTCTTGAGATGCTCGCGGAACGCGCCCGAGACCACCAGCGGCTTGTCCAGGTAACGCTTCCACATGCCGTGCAGGCCGTAGCCAAAAACGATCACCAGCCCCACGTGGAACGGGTGCATGAATTTGATCGGGTTGCGGATGGTGGAGAAATAGGGCAGGGCATAGACCAACTGGTAGAACGGCGCATGCCGGCCCCACGCGAGTAGTAGCGACACGAGCATCGCCCCAAGCCAGAAGTTAACCTGGCGCCGTTCCTCGTCCGAAAAAACGCTCCCTTTGCGTCGCAGCGACTGGAACATGGCCCAAAAGGCAACCACGCAGACCACCACTCCGCCATAAACCCCCGACCCCGAGTGCCTGGTCGTGATCACCCCTGGCTGCTGCCCCACCGAGCCCCAATAGTTGCCGCCATCGGGCGTATCCATCCGGTATCCGAACAGTCCGGGGACGATTACCCTGAGAGTCTCCGCCTTGGGCAAGCTCCACATCGTGGCCTGATCCCACCGTTCCGCTTTGGTCTTCTGATCCTGCTGCATCCCTACCACGCCTTGGACTTGCGTGCTGATGAGCGACTGCAGGGCCGCCGTCGCAAGAAAGCCGGCCGCCACCGCCACCAGGGCCACCCGGCCGAAGCCGGTTGCCAAGCGCTTGCCCAAACTGCCCCGCTCCGAGACCGCCTGGAAAACAACAAACGCCGCGAAATACAGGCTAAGAATCGCGCCCGTGTCGAAGCCTTCCATGACCGACGCGCCCACGGCTAGTCCGGCCAGCGCCACCTTCAGCCAGACTCGATTGGTCAAACGAGTCACCAGCGCCGCGAGGCCCAGGAAGACAGCGCCTACCGACAGTGGCAACGTGCCTAACCCCCAGCACGCGTACGACAGAAAATCAGTGTTGAGCGCCGCCGCCAGCGCGCCCAGGGTGCACACGGCCGGTCGGAATCCCAATGCACGGAATAGGACCCAGACGCAGAAACCGATGAAGAACAGCGTAATCGGGGTGAAAAACTTGGCGAAGAGCAGAGGCTGAAGTTGCCAGAGCAAGAGAATCGTCAGGTTCGGAAAAGCTGTTCCGTTTGAGCCTCCAACCCAATAGAGATCCTGCCAGACCCCCACCAGCGTGCTGGGCGGGGCAAAGTACGCGGCGCTGTTCGCTCCCAGCGGCCCGTCGCTTGAAAAGAGGATTTTCCCGGACGTGAAACTCGCGCTGAAGAGGAGGACTAGGACTAAGAATAGCGCCACGCAAACGCCCGCGAGAGCTCGCCATGAGTTGCTCTCTGGTTTGATCGGGGTGTTAGTGGGTGTCGGCATCAGAGGACTCCATCCTTCGCCTGGAAGTTCGTGCTCAACTTGGTCTCGCTCCGCTTGGTGGCAGCGACTTCGTGGCGGGCTGATTTAGTGCGCCGTTGTCTTCGACTTTAGTTAGTTCGAAGCGAACGTTGTCGTAGAGGTTAAACAGGAAATAGCGCAGCACACGCTTCATCGGGATCAGATTCCGTAGCTTGTGCAGCCACGTGGTGCTGTGGCCGACGAGCTCGGCCCGGTCGATCCTGAACTTTGCCACCGAATAAAACGCCCACGGGCCCTCGACAGCGAAATAGTCCATACTCCTCTCGGTAAAGTAGTGCTTATGCGTTGGATCCTGGAACGCCCAATCGGTTTTTGCGTATGGGACTATGATCTGCAGTTTGCCGCCGGGGCGCAAGACCCGGTGCAATTCAGCCATTACCTTCGGTATGTCATCGAGATGCTCAAGGACGTTGTCCATAAAGATCTCGTCGGCACTGCTGGCCTCAAACGGGTAGGGGAATAGGTTCAAGTCGAAGTGCTTGTCGGCGCGGACGTGCTCCAAACAGTCGCAGTTAACATAGCCGGGCAAATACTGCAGTCCGCAGCCTAGGTTGATTTTCAGACCCATGAAATTGGTTGCCTAAAGGTGACCACGGCGAAGGAGGATCGCCCAGGCTAATGCGTTTGGTCCACGTTGGGTTTGATTGTGACTCGCCCCGTGTAGTCGAGTCGGCTTAGGAGTGGACGAATCGGTTGGCTTTCGAAGTACTCATCCACCGCCTTCCGCGCTCCTTGCCAGTGGCCATAATCATCGATGATCAAGACCCCGTGCGGGCAGAGACGAGGATAAAGGTGAACAAGTTCGTGGCGAGTGGACTCATACCAGTCGGTATCCAGCCGCAAATACGCGATCTGCTCCGGAACGTTGCCCGGAATCGTGTCCTCGACCTTGCCCTTGACTAGCCGGATCCGCTCCTTGGGATAGCCCGTTGTGAGCACGTTGCGCCTCACCTCGTCAATGCCCGAGCGGCACCACACGCTGTGGTTTGGATCCGCCATCATGGTTTGCGCATCCAGCCCATCGAATGATAGGTCCGCCTTGGTCGGCTCTGACATCCCCTCAAACGTGTCGTAAAGATAGAAATCCCGCGTTAGGTCCCCGCGCTCCTGCAGGGCGAATAACGCCGCCATAACACTTCCACCCCTGAAAACGCCACATTCGACAAACGCACCGGGCAGCCGGTTTGAGACGACGTACTTTACCGAGTCCGCCACGTTCACGATTCGTTCGAGGCTGCATCCCGTGAACGGACGCACTTTTTCCATCAGCTCCAGATCCTTGGGAGTGAAGCTGATTCGATGGCGTGCGATCTGGAATCCTAGGCGGTTAGCGATTCGCTCCGGGCTCAACCCCAAACGATTCCAGAAACGCCTTAAGTTCAGTCTGCCCATCTGGTTGGGGACCTTTTGGAGTCGCGCATTGCTCGCTGTCACGCTAGGGGTATGCCACGAGGAGAGCAACTTCAAAATACCGGCTCGTCGACCTAATTGGGTTGTTCTGGAGCAAGGACTTGTGTCGGGAAAAATAGACCTTCTTGAACCGGAGTTCCTCGCACCGGCCACCCCTGTCCGCCTGCCGAGGTGGTCAAAAACCAGGTACCGTGGAGGCGTTGGGACACGCATCCTGCACCCGCTTGAGATCAGGGTCGTTGACAGCTGCTGATTGGTAGTACGACTTAAACACGACCACCGTCTTGCCGCGCCACTTCCAATACTCGGCATGACTGTCCATGAACGTCAGGGTGCACCCTTTGTTATGTCGGCTTCCCGGCAGGTTCCACCAGCTCCACGTCCCGGGCAGGAACACTCCCAGTGCTCCATTATCCACACTCATCTCGTGCTCATCGATGAACGCGAATGTGCGCGTTGGGCCCGGATCCGTGATCTGGCTCTGCAGAGTTAACCCGACTCTACCGTCGGAGTATTCGCCCCCTAACCAGTTGTTGAGTGCGCAGGTTCGCGGAAGAATATTCTTGAAGCCGGGCGCCGAAGCGCGGTTGGAGGGGCATTTGTAGATTCCCGGAGACTTATTGTAAGGATAAAGTGAGCCGACAGGAACGTTTGTCGCTCCGGGCACCCATTGCACATTTTCGTCTGCCCAGCCCAGTTCGGGCGGAATCCAGCGATTCGACGGCAATCCGTCGTTCTGATCGTCCATATAATGCGTCAGACACAGTTGCAGCTGTCTCAAGTTGCTTAGGCAGGTTATCCGCTTTGCCGTGTCCTTTGCTCTGCTCAGCGAGGGAAGAAGCAGCGCCGCGAGAATCGCAATGATCGCGATCACCACGAGTAGTTCGATCAGAGTGAAACCCCCACCGGTTACATCGCCCCAGCGGACGTTGCATCCGAACACGTCCCCGACAGCCCTTGAGTCTGCCGCTCTCCACCATCGGTTGCGCTTCATTTGATCTCTGCTCCCAATAAGTTACCATGACTCGATCACGTCCGGTATGTTGGGTCAAGCACTATCTGACCTAAGAACTTTTCGTAGCGTGCCGCTAGGTCATCCCAGTCAAAGCCACGTGCGAATTGCTTGGCTGCCAATCCCATCGCGTGGCGTCGGGGAGAATCTTCAACCAGCGCTTTGATCGCCGACCCAAGCGCCTGGCAGTTGAACGGGGGTACCTTCACGCAGCAATCGTCCGGAAGTTCCAACAGCTCCGGGATCGCAAACATCACCACCGGAAGCTCATAACAGAACGCTTCTGCGAGCACGAGGGGGGAGGCCTCGAATCGCGATGGCATCACCAGGAAAAGCGCCTTGCTTAACAGTTCCTCCTTCTGCGCGCCAGCCACTCGCCCCACCGCCTTGACTCTCCTCGAAAGTCCCAGTTCGCGGATGCGGCTCGCTACGAACGCCTCCTCATCCGAGGCGCCTGAGCCCGCGATCACCACCGGAACGGCCAGCCTATCACCCAGAGTGCCAAGAGCATCCAATAACAAGTCCAGCCCCTTCTGCTCACGATCGATCCGCCCCAGAAACAGAATGTGTGTCTCCTCCTTGTGGATCGGCTTAACGATCTGCTCGTGCGCAATTCCGTTCGGGATCACCCTGACCTGCATGTTCGGATTCGCCCCTAAGAGCTCTCCTTTGAGGTATTCCGAGAGCGCAATCCCATAGCGGTAGCAACGGAGTCCTGTCCTTTCCACGACGGCGAAGGGCAGCTTGTACTTGCGCGCCATGGCCTTGCCGGCCAGCACTTGGGTCAGCGCAACCACCGGCTTCCGAGTAAATAGCGGTAGGCACGCGGTGGAGAAGGGTGGCGTGAGACTCTCAACCCAGATGTCGAAATGTTCTCTCCACAAGCGCCAAGGCAGCAGGAACTGGTAGATGAGTTGGCCCAACTTCGGCCCCGCCGCGGCTAGTCCCAGGTGCTTGTAGTTAACGCCCTCTCGGAGAGCGTCTTTCACCTTACGAAACCGGCCCGTGACCACCGTAACGCTGTTCCGCCCAGCGAGTCGCTTGGCAACCTCATGGATGGCTACGGCGCCGCCCCCTCCGTAATAGGGATTCGGCGGCGAATCGTAGTTCGAAAAGACGATCTGCATTGGCTCGGGGAGTTGGTCGCCGGGCATACAGCCATAGCCTGCCTTATCAACCGCCGAATGGGGAGCAAAAGTGGACATCGATGCGGACGAGCTATGTAACCTGAGGAATCTCATTCCTCCCCCAACCATGTTTTTTGTCCGGTTTTGGTGCTGGGCGGGGATCTTTGGGAAAATGGATTACCGGAGACTGGCTCAACACAAATCGCCTCAACGTGTCGATTCCCACGAACCACTGCGCCCCGGCGGCCGGACGCTTCCGTGGGGTGGTGGTGGTTCGCAAACACCCGACCGCTCTGCCAGGGCCTCACACATCCCCGAGCGTCCCCGCCTCCGAACTAAAGTGAAAGCGCTTGACAGCCAGAGAGCTTCCACCTACATTAGTCAAAATCCGGAGAGAAGTACCAATTTTGAAGCAATGCTAATCAAATCAAGGACCCACCTTATGAGGACCACTTCCACCCTGTCAATTATCGTCAGCGCACTCGCCACCTCGATCTGCCTCTCGCAGGCTTTAGCCGACAATATCGTCATTGCAAACCCTAGCTTCGAGCAACCCTCAGTGCTCGGTGGCCAGTATCTTGTGGGTCCCATCGCTGGATGGACCACCAGTGCCGGGACAGAGGGCGGCGTTCTATCCCCAACCGCTGCCGACTACCCCGGAGGTGTCCCCGACGGCCATCAGGTGGGTTGGCTCAACACCGCTGGTTCAGTGTCGCAGGTTTTGAGCGATACGCTCCAGGCCAATAAGCAGTACAAACTCACAGTCCAGGTGGGGCAGCGCTCCATCTATCAGTCCCTCGGAGTTTATGCAGTCCAACTCCTCGCTGGTGACCAGGTGTTGGGCTCCTCAAGCCCCGTTCCTGCCAACGGGCAGTTCGCGACCGCGGAAGTGGATTATACCGCGCTGCCGGGAGACGCCCTCTTGGGACGCCCGCTCCAGGTGGTGATCAGCAAAGCCGCCACCGTTTCCGGTGAACAGTTGAACTTCGACATGGTACAGTTCCAAGCGACGGCCATCCCCACTCCTAATAACCTCGTCGTCGTCAACCCTAGCTTTGAGCAACCCGCCACGTCCGGCGGCCAGTACCTCGTGGGTCCCATCACCGGATGGACCACCAGTCCTGGGGCCGAGGGCGGCGTCTTGTACCCAACTGCCGTCGACTATCCTGGCGGTGTCCCGGACGGCCACCAGGTCGGCTGGCTCAATACCGCCGGCTCAGTGTCTCAGGTTTTGAGCGACACGCTCCAGGCCAACACCCAGTACAAACTGACTGTGCAGGTGGGGCAACGCTCGATTTACCAATCCCTCGGGGCCTACGCGGTCCAGCTTCTCGCGGGTGACCAGGTGTTGGGCTCCTCGAGCCCCGTCCCTGATAACGGAAAGTTTGCCACCGCTGAGGTAGACTACACCGCGCTTCCGAACGACGCCCTGCTCGGGCGCCCGCTCCAGGTCGTTGTCACCAAAACGGCCACCGTTTCCGGTGAACAGTTGAACTTCGACCTGGTGCAGCTTCAAGCTACCCCCGTTCCAGCCGGAACCAACCAATGCGCTCCCGATCCTGTAGGTCTTGTCTCATGGTTTCCTCTGGATGGGAACCTGTCGGATGTGGCCGGAACCAGCGCAGCAACACTCCAGGGAGCCGCCACTTATTCACCCGGTGAGGTTGCTCAGGGACTCCAGTTCGATGGAAGCAGCACCTCGATTCGCATTGCTGCCAGCCAGCCATTGGATCTCGGACAAGGCCCTGGGCTGACCGTGGAGATGTGGATTAAACCCTCAGATGTTTCCTATCAGCAGCCTCTGGCCGAATGGAACGACGGAAACGGCAATATACAATCTCTCTTCTGGATTTCGGTGGCTGCCAACGGGGGCGGCTCTGGATCGCTCTTCGCCAGTCTGGCGGATTCCTCCGGTGGCTACCACTCCGTGAGCTCCGACACTGGCGTGCTGGTCTCCAACGTCTTCCAGCATGTCGCCCTCACCTACGACAAGGCTAATGGGGTGCTGTGCTTATTTTCCAACGGACAGATAGTGAAGGAAACGGTTGTCGGGACGTTCAACCCCCTCACAAGTGCCGATCTGTATTTGGGACTCCGTCCCTCCGGCACGGCCGCGGGCAACCGCTACTTCGGAACCATGGACGAAGTCTCTATCTACTCCCGCGCGCTCCAACCCGCGGAGGTCATGAGCATCTTCCAAGCCGGTTCGCAGGGCAAATGCCGGGCTTCGGCGCCGCCGACCATCACGCAACAGCCTCTCGGCCAATCCGTGGCGGAGGGCGATCCCTTTACCCTGAGCGTCACTGCTGCCGGCTCTCCTCCCCTGAGCTATCAGTGGACGTTCAAGGGCACGAACATTGACGGTGCAACTAATTCCAGTTTCGTCGTCGTGTCTGCAACGCCGGCAAACGCTGGTGATTATAAGGTAACTATCAGCGACGCTGGCGGTTCAATCACGAGTGTTTCTGCGACCGTGACGGTGCTCCCTGCCTTGGCCAATGCGTTAGTAGTACCGCCGCAGTTCACCAACACGGACGCGTCCGGTTTGAGCGGGATTTTCTACGCGGCCCCTGGTTTACGCATCCAGGAGGTTTACGCGGCCGATCTGTTTGCTCTCAACGGACCAATCCTAATCACTGAGATCCGGCTTCGAAGAGATCCGGCTGCTGCCACGTTCCAAACCACCAACTCCAGTATCAGGTTCGTTCTCTCCACAACGCAAAAGGCTCCCGGCGCTTTGAGCCTAACATTCGCAGATAATCTAAGCTCGGACCAGACGGTGGTTTTCGATGGATCTCTGGTTGTCTCGAGCTTGATCAACAAGCCCGCAACTGGTGCGATGCCTTTTGACATCGTTATCCCGCTTACTCAGCCGTTTCTTTACGATCCTGCCGCGGGCAACTTGCTTCTCGACGTTCTCCAATCTGCACCCTCCAGTTCGCCTTCTATCGAGGCGTCAAATGATTCGAACGATTCGGCTTCGCGAGTCTTCGCCTACGGCGCAAGCCAGGACACCGCGCAATATTCAGATACGGGCGCAGACGTACTCGAGCTCGGTTTCGTGCCAGAAACGAGTAGCGGCTGTTTGCCGCCTCCAACCGATCTCGTGGCTTGGTGGCCACTTGACGGCGATGGGAGGGATCCCGTCGGGGCTGACCCCGGGGTTGTTCTGGGCGATGGTTTGTTCGTCCAGGGCGAAGTCGGGGAGGGCCTCCACTTCGACGGTGCGAACGACTCTGTTCACATCGCAGCTAGCCCAACTCTCGACGTGGGCAAGGGTGCAGGCTTGACGTTCGAGACCTGGATCAAACCCTCCACTGTTGCCTTCCAGCAGCCCCTCTTCGAGTGGAATGACAATCAGGGCAATATCCAATCCCATTTCTGGATCTCTGTTGAATTAGGCCAGGGCGGGCCCGGTTCGCTGCTCGCAAACCTCGCCGACAGCACCGGCGGCTATCACTGGTTCAGTTCTACACCTGGCTTCGTCACTACCAACAATTTCCAACATGTGGCCTTCACCTACGACAAGGCTAGCGGAATGGCCCGCCTGCTCTATAACGGACAAGTCGTTAGAGAGGAGAACCTCGGAAGCTTTGCTCCAGCGACAAGTTCAGATTTGTATTTAGGGTTCAGACCTTCGGGGACAGCCGCCGGAAACCGCTTTTTCGGCGTTATGGACGAAGCTTCGATCTACGGCAGGGCGCTCTCGCCTGAGGAAGTGCTTGGAATCGTCCAGGCCGGTCGGCAAGGGAAGTGCAAACCCCCGCTTCCTCCATTCATCACCCACCAACCGCGAAGCCAATCGGTCGCAGATGGCGACCTGGTGACCCTCAGCGTTACCGCGACCGGTTCATCGCCCCTCGCTTATCAATGGACCTTCAAATCGAACGACTTAACCGGAGCTACCAATGCCGTTCTCGTTATTGCCCAGGCGACCGCAGGTGATTCCGGTGATTACACTGTCAGAATCAGTAACGCCGTGAGCTCCGTCACTAGCGACATCGCGACACTTGCCGTGACTCCTGGCCCGCCGAACGCGTTGGTTCTGCCTCCACGATATGCTCATGCCGACGCCTCCGGTCTAAGTGGGATTCTCGACGTGTACCCAGGTTTGCGCCTGCAGGAGGTTTACGCCTCTGAGCTCTTCCACTCCTCGGCGCCTATCGTGATCAGCGAGCTACGGTTCCGCCGTGATCCCTCGGCTCCCCCATTCCACGCGACCAATTCGGGAATGCGTTTGGCGCTTTCCACAACTCAAAAGGAGCCTGGCGGCCTGAGTACCACTTTCTCGGACAATTCCGGACCTGATCAAACCATCGTTTTCGATGGCTCGCTTGCCGTATCCAGCCTCGGTGATAAGCCCGAAAGTGGACCGATGCCGTTCGATATCGTCGTGCACCTCACCCAACCATTCCTTTACGATCCATTGCGTGGCAATTTACTGCTGGATGTTTATAACCCGACGCCCTCGAGTGCCCCTTACGTAGAGGCCTCCAATGACCTCGATGACTCCGCTTCCCGCGTCTTCTCGATCGGTGCTGAAGCAACGGTGGCGCAATACTCGGATACCGGCGCTGACGTGGTTCAAATCGGGTATACTATCCAAGACACAAAGCTCGTCGTATCGCCCCTCCCTGGCAATTACGATCACGCTGTGCACGTGGCACTGCAAACGAGTGTAACGAACGGCATAATCCACTACACACTCGACGGTTCAGCACCCACCGTTGGCTCACCCACGTATCACGATCCGTTACGCCTAACCTCTACTACGACTTTGAAAGCCGTGGTTTACGCCGACGGTAGCGCAGTATCAGACATAATCAGCGGAGTTTACTCCATCCTGCTTACTCCGCCATCAATAAGCCAGCAGCCCCAAAGCGTATCAGTTGTCGCGGGACAAAACCTAACCCTCGCTGTCACCGCTAGCGGCTCGGCTCCGCTCGTGTACCAATGGGCCCTAGATGGTAACGATCTGGCCGGCGCGATTGATCCAACTTTGACCCTCACTTCGGTCACCCTGACCAATCAAGGCGTTTACACTGTTCGGGTGAGCAATGACGCAGGCACAATCACCAGCGCGCCGGCGACCATCACTGTGACCCCCGCGGCTGTCGCGCCGACCATTTTGGAGCAGCCGAAGAGCCTGAGCGTCGCGGTGGGGGGCACCGCGAGGTTCACTGTACAAGCGGCTGGCACCGGTCCTCTGTCATACCAGTGGCTGCATGAAGGTTCGGCAGTCGCGAATGGTCGCTCGCCAACGCTCATTCTGCCGAATGTCCACCCGAATGACGCTGGCCGGTACACAGTACGCGTGCGCAACGGTCAAGGGAGTGTCACCAGCGATGTGGCCACCCTCACCGTCCAGTCTGCAGGTTCTGCCCCGATTATTACCGTCGCCCCGCAGGACCAGGAAATATTAGTTGGGGCTGATCTTCGCCTCACCGTGACTGCGTCCGGCACTCCCCCGCTGACTTACCAGTGGATGTGGAACGGCGCGCCGATTCCTGGCGCGATCTCTGCGGCCCTGGACATCCCCAATGTTCAGACCACCAACCAGGGAACCTATACTGTGACGGTCAGCAATTCCGTAGGCAGCGCGTCCGACAACGGCGCAGTCGTCGATATCGTGCCGGCTGCCAACGGTGGCACCGTCATCTTCGATAATCGCATCGTGTCTCCACCCGCGCCCGTGTTTGATTCCGACGGCACGACTCCCCTTGCTGGCATCGGGTTCCTGGCCCAACTCTACGCGGGCCCGTCTGCGGATGCCCTTGCACCAATCGGGCCGGCGGTTCCGTTCCGCACCGGACTGGCCGCTGGGTATGTGAGTCCCGGTGTGGATTCCTCTCGCACCATCACCACTGTTTCGCCCGGTGCTGTCGCCGCGGTTCAGATCCGTGCTTGGGAGAGCGTTGCCGGGCCTAGTTATGAGCTTGCCGTAGTCAACGGAGGCAAAACCGGACACTCGGACATCCTGTCCATCGTTACCGGCGGTGCTGGCGCCCCGCCAGCAGTACCAGCCCCCTTGGATGGCCTCAAGAGCTTCTCGATCACCAAGGTAACCACACCGCCCGTGATTACGCTCACTTCTCCTGTCGCCGGTTCTACTCAAGACGAGCGCTTCACTGTTGCCGGCACAGTCGTCGGCACAGTTGCTATCGCGAGCGTTCAATGGGTCTGGGATGGTCAATCGATGGGTGCTCTGGCGCTGACCGGCGGACAGTTTAGCTTGGCGGGCCACAGATTGCACCGAGGGGATAACCACATTCAGGTCAGCGCTCAGGATGCCGCCGGGAACCAAACTTCGACGGAGGTGGTGGTAACCTGGCAGCCTAGCCGTGTGCTGTCCTTGGCCGATGCGGGAGATGTACAGGAGGGGCAGCGCATTACCATGCCGTTGCGATTGGTGGTGAGCCAGGGGGACGTTAGTGGTCTCAGCTTCGCGCTGCATTATGACCCCACAATTCTGGGTGATCCACAATTCACTTGGTCCACGGCACTAGGCGGAGCCGCGGAGCAGGTGAATCTCGATCTCGCCGGTGGGGTCCGCGGGACGTTCTCGCTCCCGGGAGTGGCAATCCCCGCGGGCACGAATGAGTTGGGCCAACTAAGCTTCCGCGCGCGGAGCGTGCCGGGAGCCACCCAGACCGCCGTGACTGTGGACGCGCTCGATGTGGCTGACACCTTTGGCAACTTGGTGGTCTTTGGCACCGACGCAGTGCAGGGCAATGTCCAGGTCCTTCCCAGGCACATCATCGGAGATAACAATGGTAACAATCTGCTAGACGTAGGCGATGCCACACTCATGCAGCGTCTGATTGCTCAGCTCGATCCGGTTCGCGCCTGGGACATTACTGACAACGACTTGAATGGGAGTGGTACCGTGGATTCTGGCGATGTGATTAAGGTATTGCGTGCCGTCGTTGGCTTGGATGTGCAGCCGACACGGGTCAGCGCCTCCCGAATCGGGACTAGCGGTCTCTCTCCAAACGGAGCCTTAGGGTCCGGGGTCACCGGTGGCGTGGTGCTTCAATCCAGCCAGCCCGTTGTTGTCCCCGGTGGAACAATCAACGTCGCTGTGGTCCTTAATGACCTAAGCCAGAGCGTCTCCGGTGCTTCCTTCGTGCTCCACTATCCGGCCGACTCCCTCACTCTAGTCGGCTCGTCCTCCGTCCGCACCGGTTCGCTCGTTCCGTCGGGAGCCGCTAGCCTCTGGAACGTGGTGCCCAGCTACGCCGCACAGGCGGGCGAGGTCCGTGCAGCCGTGAGTACCCCAACCCCGTGGGCCGCCACCAGTGGGGTTCTCGCCCAAATGACCTTCCAGGTGTTGCCCGCAGCTCTAACTCGGGGCCAGTTGCCGATCTCCTTGAGCCAGATCGAGGTGACCAGCCAGGACGGCTACGACATGGCCTCGTTGCCATCTGCCTCGGTCACCCTTGCCACCGCTCAGCCAGTCTCCGCGCAAGAGCCCCAGCTCACCAAAGATGGCCTGCACTTCTCTTTCGCGGGCCAGGTTGGAATGAGCTACGACGTGGAAGCCTCCACTGATCTGGTTCATTGGGAAAAGGTTCAGACTCTTGCGGGTTCAATCAGCCCGCTCGAATTCTCGGATCCTGCCGCTGCTGGGCTGCCGGCTCGCTTCTACCGGATCAAGACGGTCGTGGCTCCGTAAACGCCAAATCGGCTATTCGACTGCCTTCCACCCGCCCCGAAGCGATTCGGGGCGGGTGCTTTTGGCGGAGACGCGTTTTCAGTGATTGCTAGCCCAACCTTCCATGACCTGTGTGCCCCGACACCCCCTGGGGATCCGCTTGACACTAACCAAAACATTCACAACTCTGAAAAAATGTTGAGAACACCTTCAAACGCCTGTTGGGCTCTTGCCCTAATCGGGGCGTGCTCCATTGCCGCGCCCGCTTCACTCGCGACCCAGCAGGATTGCGTAGCGGCCCCGCAGGGGCTAGTCGCTTGGTGGCCGCTCGATGGCGACGCCAACGATATTCGTGGCAGCAACACCGGCGCCCTCGTTGGCGCCGACGCTTTTGTTGCTGGCGTAGTAGGGCAGGCCCTGACGTTTGATGGTGTGGAGCAATACGTGCTCGTCACCGCCAGCCAACAGATCGATGTTGGCTCCGGCCCGGGCCTCACGATCGAGCTCTGGATTGATCCTGCCCAGGTCACGGATCAGCAGCCCCTCTTGGAGTGGAACGACGCCCAGGGAAGCATCGGCGCCTCGTTCTGGACTTCGGTTGCAATCCAAGGTGGGGGAAACGGTTCCCTGTTCGCCAACCTGGTTGATACATCGGGCACGAGCCACCTGATTTCTACCGGACCGAACGTCATCTCGACCGCCGTCTTCCAACACGTTGCGCTTACCTACGACCAGACCACCGGCTTAAGCCGCCTTTATTTTAACGGGCAGGTCGCCGCAGAAGCCCAGTTCGACAGTTTTGTTCCGCAGACTAGCTACGATCTCTACATGGGCTTCCGCCCATCCGGCACCGCAACCGGCAATATGTATTCCGGGAGTATGGACGAGATCGGCCTTTACAACCGGGCGCTGGACGCGACGGAGATCCTCGGTATCTTTTACGCTGGCTCATCCGGCAAATGCACAGCCTCGCCCCCCGATCTGGGGATTCTTCCGTCGGCTGCCCTGTTCACAAACTCGGTTGAAATTGTCTTTCCAACCACCGTCGTGGGGGGCGTTATCCACTACACCTTGGACGGCACGAGCCCGACTGTTTCCTCTCCCGTTTACACCGCCGGGGTCGTAATTACGAACGCCACCACAGTTCAGGCGCGCGTCTTCGTCGACGGCCTCCCCGCCACTGATGTAGTCACCAAGGCATATCGCCGAGTGTACGTCTTCGACGACGAGATTCCTGCGAGCTGGCGCCTGCAATACTTCGGCTCCGATTTCCTTACCGACCCTCGTGCTGCGGCCGATGCGGATCCGGATCGCGATGGGTCCAACAATCTTCAGGAATTCCTGGCCGGCACCAACCCCTTGGATCCGCTATCAGGCTTCACCGCCGCCACGCAATCGGTCCCCCTGGTTAGCTGGCACAGTGTCTCGAACTCTACCTATCGCATTCTGCGCAGGGATGCTGTCGCTGGCGGCGTTTGGGCTCCTATCGTGCCATCCTTCCGCGCCACCAACGACGTCGCTTTCTATGTGGATCTCGACGCTCTTGGTTCGCACTATTTTTATCTGATCGAGCTGCTCAAGCCCTAGATGAGCATTCGAGATAGGTTGGGCCGATCCAGGGAGACGCGATACCCCCTGCTGAGCCCGGGCAAGCATTCTGCGCGTTTGTCCCTACCCGACACCTGATCCCCAGATCCCTTCGGGATTTTGCTTGAACGCGTCCGGCACCGGGGCCGACAGTTAGTATCAAATATCTATGGCGATCGACACCGAGGCAGCGCGCCTGCTGCTTGGCATGTCCACTACAGGCGTTAGTTTTACCAGAACCGTGATGCTGGGGCGACAGAGCCTGCTCCTGAGCGATCGCGAGATCCTGGGCCTCATGCGTGACTTTCGATTGGGCGAGGACAAGTGTAGAGATGTTTTAGCCGGCAGTTACCCCAACCGATACTCAGAGGCCTTTTTCAAGCTCCTCGGCGCGAAAGAGATAGACAGCATCGACGCTTCCGACTTCGAAGGAGCGACGATCGTCCACGACTTAAATGGTCCGGTCCCTGAAGCAATTCGCGGGAGGTACGATGTGGTGTATGATGGGGGGACGATAGAACACATTTTCAGCTCGCAAACCGCTCTCCAGAATTGCATGGATCTCGCCAAAGTTGGAGGGAGAGTCTGCCTCCATACCCCTGCGAACAACTACTTTGGGCATGGCTTCTACCAGTTCAGCCCAGAACTTTTCTTCCGGGTTTTCTCCGAATCCAATGGGTTTGAGGTGGAGAGGATGGTCGCTGTGGAATATGGGCCTCGCCGGCGCTGGTACCAAGTGATCGATCCGGAACGGGCGAGAGCGCGCGGACCACTCATCAATCCGTTCCCTGTCCTTTTGTTTATGCAGGCTAGAAAAACCGCCCAGGTCCCGCTTTTTAGGCGCGTGCCACAGCAAAGCGACTACTCCGCCCTTTGGGCGCAGCACGAACAGCACCCGGAGGATGGCGCCGCAGGGCGGCCCTCGGCGCTTTCCAGGGGCATCCTTAGAGTCAAGTCGGTTCTGCTGGAGAGGTTTCCCGGCTTGGCAAGGGCCCTGGAGTCACTCATGTTCTCGCAACTCAACCGAGGTTTCTCCCTCAGGAACCGTGCGGCCTTTGTGCCAATTGACAAGCGGGCGCGCTAGCACCGGCTGCGTCCGGCTTGGACAACTCACTCCTAAGACAGGGTACGCGGCTCGCTTCCCGCACCGTTGGCTAGACGTTGTGACGGGTGAAAAAACGATGGCTTAAACGGCGCCAAAATTGTTGCCTGGGGGTGAGAGGTTTGACGTCCGGGAGAAGTTCGGGAAGGGAAGCAATAGGGGCGACAGGCAACAGCTTCCTGGCCGCTTCCAGAGAGTAAACATTGTGGTAAATCTTCACCCCATCAAGGTGGTTGACTGTGGGCCAATTGCGAACCTTTGTCGGCGCCAGGCAAGGCCGGTAGTTATATTGGCAGGGTAAGGCAATCATCTCGTCGTAGTAAAGCGTGTGAACGACTTCATTCAGCGTAAGCTGGTCCTCCACGCTGCGGAAGCGTGTCCGCCCGCGGGCCACGATCGCATCTCGAATCCTCCGAGAGGCTGGAATATTCCAGAACGTAACGCCAGCGTTGAAATACGAGCTGGTATATCCTTGGCCCGCGATGTACTTGCCCCCCCCATGCTCGACACACGCACCAACGGCGGCGCCGCGAAGCAGGGTCGGTAATTCGGGGATAGCCTGCAGGCAAAGGACGTCGTGGTTGTCAACAACGACTGCGAAATCGATTCCTAGCTTATCCAACAACAAGAATCGCCGATAGTAGATCTCTCGCATGGGGTGCATGTAGGAATCGTCATGCGCCTCAAGGTGGTAGTTGATTTGCGGTAGCCGCCGTTCCGGTAGTTTGTCGCCCAAAATGAACGCGTGCAGCTCCAGAAACGGGTTGATCGCGAAACTCGTAAATGTCTTATCCAGGATCTCCGCATGGGGTCCCGACGCTACCGTGACGACGGCCTGGCGAGGCGTAGACATGCTTCAGCCTGGAAGGAAGAATCCAACTGCGCACCCCGGAGCGCGGCCCCCTCGCCGCGATGTTCGCGTTCCCAACTCTGCGCCTGATTCGTTCTTATCCGTCTGCATTTTCCGTAATGCTATCCGTGTCATCCGTGAAATCCGTGGTTCAATTCTTCGTTACCTTCTGTACGTCCATCCGTGTGTTCCGTGTGTTCCGTGGTTCAATTCTTCGTTTTCTTCGTTGGCTTCTGTTAAGCCCTTTGAATCACGGTTGGATAATGACTCATCGCACAGCCCTCTGCTCAAGGACAAAGTGGATCGCATCGGCCAGCGAATCGGATTCGTGATCGGCCTTGGCCGGGTATTTGCCGTCTTTTCCCGCGTGGCCGGTGTGGACGAGGATCGATCGTAGCCCCGCGTTGCGAGCCGTTTGGAGATCGGTTGTGCTATCCCCGATCAGCCAGGAGGAGCCTAGGTCGATATTGAGCTGTTCAACGGCGCGCCTAATCAGTCCCACCTTCGGTTTTCGGCAATCACAGTCAAATTTGAGCTCCGGGCGTTCTCCGGCGAAGCCTTTCTCAGGATGATGCGGGCAGTAGAGGATACGATCCAGGAAGGCATGTTGCTCACCGAGTTGCGTCTCCAGTTTGTTGTGGATCATCCGAAGGTCGTCTTCGGAGCAGAACCCCTTCGCGACTACCGGTTGGTTGGTCACCACCACCGCGCGCATCCCGCTATGGTTGAGCGCTCGTATCGCCTCGGCGGCACCCGGGAGGAGGGCTAGGTCTTCCGCGCGCGTGACTCCCCCGACCTCTTGATTGAGTGTCCCATCACGGTCGAGAAAGACCGCCGACTGTGGGTGGTCTAACCGGCTCCGTCCGATGACACCGTTCGCATACTCGGCACAGACGCGATCGTATCGCGATGGAGTGCCAATGTCTTTGATGTACTCCGGGCTTTGATACCCAAACAGCCGGCGACCTGCCTTAAGCATCGCCGGAAACAAGTCCTTGCCGAAGTCCACCTGCCCACTGGGGCCGGGCTGACTCATAAGCGCCCTCTTTTCTATCACGTAAAGAGCCGCATTCACCAGGTTCTGGAAAAGGCGCCCTTGGGGGTGTGGCCGGTTATGGAACTGCGTGATCCAACCACCCCCATCCAGTTCCACCAGGTCCGAATCCAGCGGATGGTCGTTTGGATGCAGAAGTAGCGACGCATCTGCCTTGCCGTTGTCATGCGCTTGGGTGAATCGGTGCAAGTCCACATTCACCATCTCGTCGCCATAGAGAACGAGAAAGCGGTCAGCCAGGCGCGGCAACGCTCGTAGCACTGCCCCGGCCGTCCCCAAAGCGTCCTCCTCGATTTCGTACCGGATTGAGACTCCCCAACGGTCACCGTCACCGAAATGCTCCTTCAAAACCTCAGCTCGGTAACCCGCCAGGATCAACACATCCGTGAATCCGTAGTGTTTTACCAACTCAATCTGGTGCTCCAGCAGGGGCTTGCCGCCGATCGAGATCATCGGCTTGGGCAAATCGCCAAGCCGTTCCTTTAAGCGTGTGCCTTTCCCCCCCGCCAGGATGACGGCCTGCTGAATCGCCGGGCTTCCCAAAGAGACACTCATGAGATTCTCTCAGAATCCGCCACTCGACGAGCCCCCTCATCCTTCATCCCCCTACCTTTATCCTTTAGCCTTTCGTCCGCCGCCCCCGAACCTGTGGTGCTACCTTTGGCCTTCATCCTTTAGCCTTTAGCCTTTCCGTCATCCTTTAGCCATTCGCGATCAACTCGCCGACAGTGCGCTCGATGGCTTCATCCGAAGTTAGTGCGGGCTTCCAGCCAAGGCGCTTTAGCTTCTCGATCGAATAGTTAAAACGTGGAACATCACCAGGCCAGCCGCGCGCCCCACCCGTATAACGGATCGCTGCCGCAGGGGCTGCTGCCGCTACCACCGTCTCGGCGATGTGCCTCACCGTGGTGGAGGTGCCCTCCGGTCCGATGTTGAACGTGTTATGGGCATCGGATGCGTGTTCCGTGATGAACAACATAGCCTCCACCAGTTCCGTCACGTGGAGATATGGCTTTTGCTGATGGCCATCGCCGAGGACCTCGAGCTCCGCCGGGTTAGCCCGGAGTTTTTGGAGGAAATCGTAAATCGCCCCATGAGTCGCCCGGGGGCCCACGACATTAGGGAATCGAAACACCCAGGCCCGATCAAGGGCCGTTTCACGCGCCGCCGAGATGATCGCTTCGGAAGCAAGTTTCATCGCGCCGTAGTTTGAGATCGGCTCCCAAGGCCCGGCCTCCTCGGTGAGTAGGTTCGGCTGTTCCCCGTAAATGGCCGATGTCGAAGAAAAGGCGATCTGGCGGATGCCCAGCGACCGCATGAGCTTGAGAGTGTTGAAGGTAGTCAGGAAAGTGTTCCGGAGATCGACCTCGGCGTCTGCTGTCCCAGCACGGATATCGGAGTTGGCGGCCAGATGCCAAACTCTCTCGATCGACCGGCCCCCCAGGAGTTCGCGGATGCGCAAAAGGTTGGCGTCGTAGTCGTTGACGTCGGTCTCCAGGAAGGTAAAGTCAGGGCTTTGCAACGCCCGCTGAAGGTTGGCGCGCTTTCCGAGCAAGAGATTGTCCAGGCCAATGACCCTGCACTCGGAGGCCAACAGGCGGTCGATTAGGTGGCTTCCGATGAAGCCCGCCGCGCCGGTAACCAGACATGTTCTTGTTCGTTCCATGACAAAGTCGAAACTCAATGCAATCGAGCGCTGGTGGCTTTGTCAACCGGTAAGGGTCTCTCCGCCGCTCGCCCATCTGATGGGAGAGAGTGCCCGAAGGGCAGGTGAGGGCTTCCCGCCCCCCCGCTCAGCCGCTCACTTTTCACGTGGTCGTTTACCGCGAACGTCCCTCGCCTTTGCTCATGTTGGTGCCACGGGCGAAGATTCCGATTCTCCCCCAACACTCATCCGGCCTTCGTTACCTTCGTTTCCTTCTGTGCGATTCTTCGATCGCGTCTCTGCCATGCAATGCTTTGTTCCCTGTTCCGGCTATGGCTATTGACACGGAAGCGGCTCGGTTTTTCGTTAGCGCTCAACGGGGTGGCGCCTCCTTCGAGAACTGCCTGACCCTAGGTCGCCAACTCCTCCATGTATCCGACCGGGAGATGCGCCAGATTCTCGTGGACGCCGGCATGGATCCCAAGGGATGCCCCAGCCTATTCTCGCGGAGCTATCCCGACTACGCCGAGCCTTTTTGGAAGGCCCTCGGCGCTTCCCGAGCCGACAGCATGGATGTGGGCGACTTCGAAGGTGCCACCGTTACCCACGATCTCAATTTGCCGGTTCCTGACTCGCTGATCGCTCGGTTCGATGCGGTTTGCGACATCGGCACCTTGGAGCACGTCTTCAACTTTCTCGGAGCCATCCGGAACGCTTTAGAAATGGTGAAGGTTGGGGGGCACTTTTTTGCCGTGACGCCCGCGAACAATTTCTTCGGGCACGGGTTCTTTCAGTTCAGTCCAGAGTTGTTCTTCAGGCTGCTCTCCCCAGAGAATGGGTACCGGATCGAGAGGATGTATGCCGTCGTTTATGGCTTGCGCCACCGCTGGTACGAAGTTGTGGACCCTGACCAAGTCCGTACTCGGGTGATTGCCATCAACGGACAGCCCGTCCACCTCATGGTCCAGGCGCGCCGTTTAGAGAAAGTTCCGTTACTGCAGAGATTCCCGCAGCAGAGCGACTACGTGAACATGTGGCAAACGTGGCCTCAATCCAAGGCCAGGACCGACTTGGTGCGCCTGGGCTGGCTTGCGCCTTGGGTTGGTCGCCTTAAGAACACGGTCCTGAACCACGCACCCTTTTTAGCTCGAGCCATTGAAAGCGTAGTTTTTTCTTCGCTCAACCGCGGCTATTCCTTCCGGAACCGGTCGTGTTTTCGCCCCGTTGATAAGCGAAGACTCTGCCGCTCCGAGGATTCCCGCGGGCAATAGACACCACGATAGGGCGGCTCTCTGGCAACCGGTGCGCGGCGTTTACGCCGCCTCAGCCGCGAACAATCCGAACGTGTGACCATTCGCCATCTCGCCGATCCTCGGGGCTCCTGCCGCCCCGGCCCGGAGGGCCGTGCGACCATAGCCCAATCGCTTCAGCGTTGGGAACCAGGGTGATCGACGACCTGAGTCCCGACGGGGAGACCGATCTGGCCCCAAACCCGTGGCTTTTTCGCATTTTCTCTTGCGGAGCCATGACCGATCATCTCCGCCTATCCCTGACCGGCGAGGGAATGGCTTGCGGCTTCGCGGCTTTGCGCCCCTCTGCGTTGGGACTGATCGTGACCTCTCGCCGGGGTCAAACCTATTCTGCACCCGGTCCGCTCACCTCCCGCGCTGCTTGCTTTTCTACGTTCGGGATGTGCCTTTGGCCCGGAGGGCCATATGACAATAGCCCAAGGCCTTGGCCTTGGGTTGGCGTGTTAGGTTTATTCTAGTCCCAACGGGACGGCCGAAATCAATCCCACAAATACCGCTCCGGTTAAGTCGGACCGTGCCCTAATGTCCGGTCCCGTGCGATCCCTTCGGTCCCCTTGCTTGCTTCTCCAGCCACTCACAAGCGCTCGGCAGGACCTGATTCCAGTGAAAACTCGCGGCCAGTGCCCGTCCTCGCTCGCGATAGCCCTGGTAGCGACCGGGGTTTTGGACTGCCCACTCGATTACTTTCGCTAGGGCCTCCGGTGTTTCTCTTTCCGCCACCAGCCCAGTCTTGTCATGGTGAGTCGAATCAGTCAGCCCGGCCACTGGGTAGACCGCAGCCGGGGTCCCACGGGCATTGGCCTCGATTACGTTGAGGCCCCAGCCTTCCCGAAGCGACGTGTGGAGTAGGAAATGCGACTCCTGCAAGAGTTGGTCTTTCTCGTTCTCTGACAGTTGGCCGGCGAAGGATACGACCTCCTTGAGTCCTTCCTGTTCCACCAACCGTCTGAGCGCGCCTTCCATGTCTCCGCCGCCCACGATTCTCAACCTGACGTCCAGACCGCGCTGCTGTAGGCACTTTGCGGCCAATATCCCGTGATCAAGACGCTTGTTGGGTGCCAATCGCGAGACCATGATGAGCCGGAGCGGTTGCTCCAAAGTCTTCGCAGGCAGCGACGGCAAGACTTCCGTATCGACGCCATAGGGAATAAGCTGGATCTGCCGGACACCATGCCGACTCAGGCCTTCCCTTGTTGAATTCGAGGCGGTCCAGAACGTGACCCTCCGGTAAAGCCAATGGATCCGTCGCTCTTGCCACTTGCCTATCGTGGAAGTTGGCCGGCGGTAAAACACATCCCAGATCGGCCCGAGCACCTCGTGGACGTAGGCGACACAATTGGTCCCGCACCACCAGGGAGCGAACCATGGCAGTCCGTGATGCTGGTCGATCACCAGGTCGAACCGTGGTTGTTTGCGATACCAGCGCCTAGCCGCCAAAATCGAGCCACCCTTGCCCCCGCCGCGAATGATCCGAACACCCTGAATGGTCTCCTCGGCCAGCGCGTTCGGGAACGCATTGGCGAACCAGTAGCACTCGTGTCCTCGTTCGAGCAGCCCCTTGAGATATCCCATCGTCACCCGCTCGGCCCCGCCCGAGAGCGGGTTCTTCGGGTCACGCCAGTTCAGCATCAAAAACCGCATGGGCAGGTAAGGAGAGCGATCCGTCGAGCCGCGCAATTATCAACACGGGGTACCGTGGGAGCGAAGCAGGAGTCGAGTCGAGTTCTTAACATGTTTTCGTTTAAACAGTTACAAACGAATTTTATACGAGACGCCGGTGTCTAAATCCGGTCGAGTGTGCTTGGTGTGGGGGGATTTTAGCAAACGAGAAATCCATTTGGCTCCCTCAACCCAGTTCACTCCTACCTCCCTGGTTCCGGTCCCTTGACCCACCATTGACATGGCCTTCGCCGATATTAGACTCAACCCTTCGAATCAGGCCAACCAGACGGTGGCCGTGTCGATCGACATGTTTTACCTGAAGTACCTGTTTAACAATCTGCTGTTGGCCATGCAACTCATCCGCGAAGGCCAATGGCGCCGAGTTTTCGCGGCGATCTATGCTCGCGTCTACCTCAGGGTATGGTCGGGTATCTTCCTCTTGCGACGATCCGGTCTGGCCAGCGCGAACCCGTCCCCGCCAAACCTTCGGCTTTCGGTCCAGACCGATCACCCCGTTGCCATTAACTCACCGGATCACCTCGTTCCCCACGGCACGAAATACAATAACAGCACCAACCGCAAATTCGTGCTTCTGATGAACAGGCTGTTCCGCCAACGGTTTCCCACCGGGCCACTCGCCTGCATGGATTTGGGCTGTTCCGGAGGACAACTGATCGCGGATTTCGCGAGCATTCGCTGGATCGCTGTAGGAATCGAAGGCTCCGATTACTCGCTCAAACATCAGCGCGCGAACTGGCGGACCTTGGCCGGTACCAATCTCTTTACCTCCGACATCACCAAACCGTTCCAGGTTCGACTTGGTACAGAAAAGCTCAAGTTCCATCTGATCACGGCCTGGGAAGTCATGGAGCATATCGAGAAGAATGATCTGGAAGCAGTGTTCGACAACATTCGCTCTCACCTCGCGGAAGGCGGTTTCTTCATCGCCTCCACCAGTTCCAGTACCGGTGTGGTGAACGGTCTGGAGCTCCACCAGACCCGGATGAAGAATTCCGAGTGGCGAGCCTTCATCGCCGCTCGTTACCCCGACCTGGAAGCCGCCGACCTGGGCCTGAAAATCCACCAATACGTCCGCTTCGATTACGGCGAGGCCTCGTTCCTGGTTTACCGCAAACGAGCCGCGGACATGCAGCCTCGAGTCGAGAGACACTCCGCGTCTGCCTAAGGCGATGGGTTCGATGGCGGGGGTAGCGCGTGATCGCTTACCTGGCATTCATCCTTTCGCCTAGCCCTAATTGTTCGGCCGCTATTCCCTATCCAAGCGTCGGGCTCTCGGAAGCCAGCTCCATAAGCTCTACCCCAGCCCGCGCGCACCTTCCTGTTCTCCTAGGCTTTCGTGCTGCGGCTGTTCATCCCCAGCCTCCCCGTGCATCGCCCACCGCTACTCGAGTATTTCCCAGGATCCTCCCCCCGAGCCTAGTTCAAGGCCGGGATGAGGCTCCCGTAAACTCTTTTCCAGTTGCATAAGCCCAAGGATTTTGGTTCCATCATTAAGGAAAGTTCAATGGAGCCGCCCATGGGATTCTTGCCACATGAAAACTAGAGTTTTTTCTCCTCTTAAAGTGATGTTCTTTGCCTGCGCCGCCGCATGTTCGATCATGTCCGGCCTGCAGGCGGATTCTTCTGCCGCTTCGCTCGTGGTGCCAGCCGAATCCGCGAACCAGGACCTGGCCGGGGCGAGCGGTTCGCTGAACGCCGCCAACCTTCGACTCCAGGAGGCCTACGCCTCCTCCTACTTCCCCTCTGGACCGATCCACATTACCGAGATTCGATTCCGACGCGACATAACCCAGGCTGCTTTCACTGCCGTTGTCCCAAGCATCCAGATCGATCTGTCCACCACGCAAAGTCAACCTGACGGATTGCTAGGCCTTTTTGACGCTAACGTCGGAAGCGACGACACGGTTGTTTACTCAGGCTCACTGAGTGTGACCAGCACTGGCACGGGAGTTGACGGAGGGCCTAATCCCTTCGACATCGTGGTGCCGCTGCAAAAGGTCTTCTTGTACAACCCAGCCCTTGGGAATCTCCTTGTCGATATTCGGAACTCGGGAGGGTCATCAGCCGGGTACGTGGATGCTCCGCTCCGTTCCGATGATCAAGCCGGTCGTATTTTTGGGTTCGGAGGCTCTGTCTCCGGGTTTCGGGACTCGGCGGCCGACGTCCTCCAAATCGTGTATTCCCCGGTTTCTTTGGTGGTTTTCCCCGCCGACGGCCAGTTTACAAACCAAGTTTCGGTCACGATGCTCACCGGCGTTGACGGAGGCGTGATTCATTTCACCACCGACGGCACGGATCCAACGGCCGCCTCACCGGTCTACACCGGGCCACTTACTTTCACTGCAACCACCAACCTTCGCGGGCGTGTGTTTATTGGCGACCAGGCCGCTAGCGATGTGGCAACGGCCGCCTACGTTATCGTGTACTCCCCCCCGAACATCATCACTCAACCGCATAGCCAAGCCGTGCCCGCAGGCTTCAACGCCACTTTAAGTATTGAAGCCGCCAGTGCCACGCCTCTGACGTTTCAGTGGGTATTTAAGGGCAAAGACATCGCTGGTGCCACCAACTCCACTCTCAACTTTACCCCGGTTGCCACGTCCGACAGCGGCGATTATGTTGTCCGGTTGACCAACGCCTGGGGCTCGCTGCTCAGCGACACTGCCACCCTCACCGTCTTCTCCGAACCCGCCAACTCTTTCGTCCTACCTCCAAGGTACCTCAACCAGGACGCTTCCGGCCTGAGCGGAATATTTGACGCCGGCCCGGGACTTCGCCTCCAGGAGGTTTATAGCGCTACTCTCTTCCCGGCCAGCGGCCCCTTCCTCCTCTCCGAAATCCGATTGCGACGTGACCCCTCAGCCGGAGTATTCCAGGTCACCAATTCAAACTTCCAGATCGTGCTTTCAACGACCCCCAAAGCGCCAGACCAACTGAGCTTGGTGTTTAGCGAGAACCCGGGACCTGACGCGACGACTGTCTTCACTGGTGCAATTGCAGTAAGCAGTCAGTTCCCGAAGCCGGATGCGGGGCCAATGCCGTTCGACATTATCATCCCCCTCTCTGCCCCTTTTCTATACGACCAAACTGCCGGGAACCTCCTCGTCGAGATCACCGATTCTGCGCCCTCTGGCTCTCCATACATCGAGGCGTCGAACGACTTGGACGATTCCATTTCCAGGGTGTTTTCGCTCGCCGCCAACTCGCCTTCAGCGGCCTACCACGACTCGGCCGGCGACGTGCTGCAGCTCGTTTACAGCCAAGGGCTTGTTGTGCTACCGCATGGCGGCGATTATGACCGCACGGTTTTTGTCGGCATGGCAACTACTGAACCCGCCGCTGCCATCCACTACACCCTCGACGGCACCTCCCCGACAGCGGATTCCCCCATCTATAACCGTTCGATCAAACTAACCAACACCACCACTCTGGAGGCTGTGGCGTATACCAACGGCATCGCTGCCTCGGACGTCCTCACCAATACCTATTCCATCACTCTGACCCCGCCGGCCATCGCCACCCCACCCCAGGGAGGATCCGTTGTTGAAGGCGCTGCTCTCACCCTCAGCGTCGGCGCTACCGGTTCCGCCCCCCTGATTTACCAGTGGGCATTCGCGGGTTCGGACATTCCGGGCGCCACCAACAGCACTCTGCAACTCGCCCCGGTCACCACCAACAGCGCCGGAGCCTATACGGTCAAAGTGACCAACGATGGCGGCTCTGCCACCAGCGATCCGGCCACCCTGACCGTCCTGCCCAACCCGTTGCCCTGGATCGCGCAACAACCCCAAGATCAAACCATCAACCTTGGGATCCCAGCCACTCTCACCGTTCAAGCCAAGGGCGACCTGCCGCTGCTCTATCAGTGGTACGCGAATAGTCGTCCAATCTCGGGTGCAACCAACGCTTCGTTGACCGTGGGGCCCTACACCAACCTGCCTTCCCCAAATCCTGGCACCTACTTCGTGACCGTGCGCAACTCCCACCCGTCCTCGGCGCGCAGTCAAACCGTCAGGGTGACCGTGCTCAACACACCGGCCCCGCCTCAGATCGCGACTGCCCCGCTTGACCAGGTCATCAACGCTGGCAGCCTGCTCCAGCTATCGGTTGGAGCCTTTGGCATGCCCCCGCTTGCCTATCAATGGAGCCGGAACGGCACCATGATCCAGGGAGCAACTGATCCTGCTCTGCTTATTTCGAATGCTCAGCCCGCTGATGCAGGCACCTACACGGTCACCGTCACCAACCTCCAGGGCGCGGTGACGACTGCCGGCGCGGTAGTCGATGTCCGGGCTTCGGGTGTCCTCGGCGGCACGGTGCGGTTCGATAACCACTTCGGCGATATCGACGCGCCGGTCTTCGACGCTGACGGGACCAACCGCCTTAGCGGGCCTGCCTATCTCGCTCAGCTTTACGCTGGTCCGACCTCGGACGCCCTGGCGGCGATTGGCCCCGCTGTGCCCTTCCTCACCGGGGTTGCCGCTGGTTACGTGAGCCTTGGCGCGGACTCAACTCGCATCATCAGCACTGTGGCCGCGGGCGCGGTTGCCTCAGTGCAGGTGCGCGCATGGGACAGCGCGTTCGGTAACACCTATGAGCAGGCGCTCGCCAACGGAGCCCGAGCTGGGGCATCGGCCGTTCTGTCTCTCACCACTGGCGGCGCCGGCGAACCGTCCTCCTTGCCTGCCGCTTTGGCCGGCCTATCCAGCTTCGCTATCGTCAAAGACACCACGTCCCCTGTGGTAACGATTACCTCACCCCCCGCAGGCTCCACTGCCGATGAGCGCTTCACCCTTGCTGGCTCTGCCACCGATAACGGGCTTGTCGCTAGCGTCCGCTGGGAATGGGACGGCAAGGCGCAGGGTGCTCTAGCCCTAGCGCAGGGAACGTTCAGCCTTCCTGGGCTCAAATTGCATCGCGGCGACAACCACCTTCGTGTTCTCGCGACCGATGGCGCCGGGAACGAAGCCGCGTCTGAAGTAATTGTGACCTGGATCCCAACCCGTGGACTCTCCCTATCGGACTCGCCCGATCGTCAGGAAGGCCAGATCGTCGCCATGCCTCTGCAACTCTGGAGCCAGGGCGAGGTCAGCGGAATCAGTTTCGTCCTGAAGTTCGACGTGAACTCGTTCATCGCCCCCGAATTCGCGTGGTCTGCAGTTGCTGATGGCGCCGCTCGCACCATCAATCTGGACGTCCCCGGTCAGGTCAGTGGTACCGTTTCCCTCCCAGGGTCGGCCATCCCCGCCGGCACGAACCAAATCGGGCAACTCAGCCTACGTGCCCGCAGCGTCCCCTCCTCGTCGCACGACTTGGTGACCGTGGCCGTCTCCGATGTCGCCGATCAGTTGGGAAATCCCATCGCCTTTGGAACGGATACCGGCCCAGGCGCAGTCACGGTCTTGCCGCGGCAAATGCTTGGCGACGTCAACGGTAACAACCAGCTGGACGTGGGCGACGCGAGCCTGATCCAGCGCCTAATCTCCGGTCTGGATCCCATCCGCCCTTGGGATGTGACCGAAAATGATATCAATGGAAGCGGCGCGATCGATTCTGGTGACGTCATCAAAGTGCTGCGCGCGGTGGTCGGCTTGGACGTGGCGCCTACCCAGGCTGCCGCCGCCGGGCGAACTAGAGCGGGACTGGCCTCCACCGGCGGTTCCGGCTTGGCCCTGCTACAGTCTAGCGTACCGGCGGTCCTTCCCGGTGGTACCGTGCAGGTGTTGATCGACCTAACCAATCTGCCGGCCCCGATCTCTGGTGCCTCCTTCACCCTTCATTATCCAGCAGACGTCCTGAACCTTGCCGGTCCGCCGTCATTGAGCACCGGCGAGTTGGTGCCGTCTGGGACAGCCAGCATCTGGAACGTGGTGCCCAGCTACGCCGCCCAATCCGGCGAGGTCCGCGGAGCAGCCAGTAGCCCAGTCTCTTGGCCTGCCACGAGCGGCGTTCTGGCCCGCCTTACCTTCCAGGTTTCCGCTCCCGCCGGCGCACCAGCCAACCTCCCCGTCACCTTAAGTTCAATCCAGGTCACTAGCGCCAACGGGTACGACATCGAGACCCTCCCCGCGGCGACCCTGAACCTGGTTCTCGCCTTGCCTGCAACCGCCCAGGGGCCGGAGCTGACCAAGGATGGTCTGTCCTTCTCATTCGCTGGCCAAGCCGGCCTCAGCTACGAGGTCGACGCCTCTACGGATCTCATCCATTGGGAGAAGGTGGCGACGCTCACAGGAACTGATGGTTCGATGAAGTTCAACGATCCCGACGCCATCGGCGCCCAGGCCCGTTTTTACCGAATTAAGACCATCGTTACCCAATAACCTTCGAACCGCGGACCGCGGCTCTTAGAGCCGCAGCAACGTTGGAACCTAAGGACGCCTAACTTTTACTCCGGCCTCGACCTAACCACCCCAACCGCTCCGAGTCCCAGACTCGCGCTCGGCTTTGATGGAGCGCGGCTCTAAGAGCCGCAGCAACGTTGGAGCCTCAGGACGCCTCGGTTCGCGACCTAACCACTTCAACCGCCCCGAGCCCCAGACTCGCGCTTGCCTCTGACGGACCGCGGCTCTAAGAGCCGCAGCAACGTTGGAGCCTAAGGACGCCTTGGTTTACTCCGGCCGCGACTAACCGCCCGAACCGCCCCGAGTCCCAGACTCGCGCTCGGCTTTGCTGGAGCGCGGCTCTAAGAGCCGCAGCAACGGTGGAGCCTCAAGACGCCTAACTTTCACTCCGGCCTCGACCTAACCACGCCAGCCGCCCCGAGTCCCAGACTCGCGCTCGGCTTTGCTGGAGCGCGGCTCTATGAGCCGCAGCAACGTTGGAGCCTAAGGACGCCTTAGCCCACTCCCCACGCGTTGCCCACCCGCAGGCGTAGGCGGACTTGTCGCGCCGGAGCGTCTGCGCGAAGGCGGAAGCCCTGGCCCGGAGGGCCATGTGACAATAGCCCAAGCGCTTCAGCGTTGGGAACCAGGGTCATCGATGGCCCGAGTCCCGACGGGACGACCGAAATCAATCCCACAAATAACGCCCATCGAAGGCGGACTTGTCGCGCCGTAGCCTTGGCGAAGGCGGACTAGTCTCCGTAGACTTGGCGAGGGAGGAAGGGGAAACCCACCTCCCGCCGCGGCCAGTCCGTCCACGGGGCGCGACCTTCAGGTCGCTTCACAGTGATAATCCCCGCGACTCAAGCCATTCCCATTGCCCGTACACGACACTCCCGTAGGCGGCGCGTGCGCTGCGATGTCGGACGCTCCCGGAGTGCGGCCGTCCCCGGCCGCAGCCAGGTGGCAAACTCCGAGCGTGTCGCGTCTTCTCCGCCGTTCAACTTCCCTCCGCCAGCAGTCCGCCCGCGGTGCGCGACCTTAAGGTCGCTTCACCGTGATGGTCTCGGCCACTGCAGCCATTCCCATTGCCCTTACACGACACTCCCGTAGGCGGCGCGTGCGCTGCGATGTCGGACGCTCCCGGAGTGCGGCCGTCCTCGGCCGCAGCAAGGTGGCAAGCTCCGAGCGTGTCGCGTCTTCTCCGACGTTCAACCTCCCGCCGCCAGCAGTCCGTCCACGGGGCGCGACCTTCAGGTCGCTTCAACGCGGCTATCTCCCCGATTCAGTCCATCTCCGGGCCCCCTCGCTGTGCAGTGTACCGAGCCGCTCCGCTGCCGCAAACCCCCTCGGCGCGCGGCCGTCCTCCGCCGCACAAGCGTACTCGTTCCCAAACGCGTTGCCCATTCTCCTGAACCCCGCCAGCCAGCCCTTGTACTGCCCTGTCCCGAAGGGTACACCTTCGTGCATAACTAAATTATATAACTATTTGACAAAACTCCAACCCCGCGTTACCTTGAGGTCCATGAAGAACCGCGAAGCCCATCCGGCGAACCGTGGCGCGGTCGGCATGAACCTTGCCACCCTGGCAAAGTCCCGCCCCGTCTCCGTTGGCTTCTCGGCCTCCTGCACGTTTTTGGTCCCACTTCCGAAAAGACTCGCCACCCGCCCCTCGCCACTCGCTGACTGGTCCGTCACCTCGGTCCCATCTCAAACCTCAAATTTGAAATGTCAAATCCCCTTTGGCCCCTCAGCCTTTTGCCTTTCGAAAGACCCTTCCCTCATCCCGAAATGTCCTTCCTTTATCCCGGAATATCCCCCCTCAAGCCGTAATATCCCCCCTTATCCCAGAATATCCCCCCCTTCATTTTCGTTCGCAACCAATTCCAGCACAGTTACATCCATTGCGACACCCCGAACCTCTTCAAAACCCCTGCCTTGATTACCAAGCACTTGCGCTTCGCAAGAATAATCATCCAATCTACCACCAAACCATCCCCGGCTCCCAGCCGCTCGGCCTGAGTAAGAATTCCAAATTGGAACCGCGCCGATAGCAGACTATAAGGGCGGCGTGGATGCGCGAACGCCTACCCTCTCCGAACTGCCCGTGACGACCCTGCGCGGTGTGGGCGCCGAACGCGCCGGACAGCTTGCGCGCTTGGGGATCCAAACCGTCGAAGACCTCCTCCTGCACCGGCCTCGCCGTTACGATGATCGTCGGCACATGGCTCGCGTGGCCGAACTGCAGTCCGGTGTCCCCGCCGCCGTCCGCGGCACCATCGTCGTTCAAGGCGTTAAATACTGGAGGCAACGTCAAAAGAGCGTGTTCGAGTTTGTCCTCGACGATGGAACCGGCCGCCTCCATTGCCGGTGGTGGAACATGCCCTATCTTGAGGACCAGTTTTGCGTCGGCCAGCAGCTAATCGTCCACGGCAAGGTCATCGGTCTGAAACCCCGCACGATGGACCACCCGGAAACCGAGGTCCTCGAAGGAGACGAGGATGTCTCGATGCATTTCAACCGGATCGTCCCGGTTTACCCGTTGACTGACGGGCTCCCGCAACGGTGGCTGAGGAGCCTGATGTGGCGGGTGCTAGAGGAGTACGGGAGTCGGGTCAGCGAGCCGATCGGCCAAACGCCCATTCCCGGGTTTCCCTCGCGAAGAGAGGCTATCGCCCTGCTGCATTTCCCAATCGAGCCCGACCAGGCCGAGACCGCGCGCCGGCGTTTGGCGCTGGACGAGTTCGTCGAACTTCAGGCCGCGTTCCGGCGGCGCCGGGCGAATCTCACCGCCGATGCCAAGGGTCTCCCTTGCGGCGGCGACGACAACCGGCTTATCAAGCCGTTCTTGTCCAACCTTGGTTTTCGGCTTACGGCCGGCCAAACCAGGGTCCTTCGCGAACTGCGCGCGGACATGTCGCGTGGGATCCCAATGCGCCGCCTGTTGCAGGGCGACGTCGGCGCCGGCAAGACCGTGGTCGCAGCCTGTTGCGCACTGATGGCGATCGAGAGCGGCTTCGACGTGGCTCTGATGGCCCCCACGGAAATCCTCGCCGGACAGCATTTCTCTACCTTTCGGCATTGGTTCGAGCCGCTTGGGGTTGGAGTCGGCTTGCTTACCGGCAGCCGCAAGCTGGAGCCAGGTGCGCCGGGAGGTTCCATCTCCGGCGAGGCTACCCAACCGGCACATCCCCCGCAGGCGGGACTGTGGATCGGCACGCACGCGCTGATCGAAGAGGGCTTCGCCCCTGAGAAACTGGGCTTGGTAATCATCGACGAGCAACACCGGTTCGGAGTTGCGCAACGTGAGAGGCTGGTCCGCAAGGGCCGCTATCCCCATCTGCTGGTGATGACTGCCACACCGATCCCGCGCACCTTGGGCCTCACGCTCTACGGTGACCTGGACATTTCCGTCATTGAAGGCGCACCGCCGGGCCGGGGCCGGGTCAGGTCATTCGTGCGCGCCGCCTCCGAGTTGCCCAAGGTTTACGACTTCATTCGGCAGCAGGTGACGCAAGGCCGGCAGGCCTATGTTGTGTATGCGCGCTTGGATGATGGGGAAGGGGAGCCGGGCGGCCCGGGCGGCCTCAAAGCCCTCAACCGAGAGTACGCCGCCATGCAGCAGGTCTTTCAGCCAAATCGCGTCGGCTTGATTCACGGACGCCTCCGGAGCGAGGAAAAAGAAGCCGCCATGGCAGGGTTCCACTCTGGCCAAGTGAAGGTGCTCTTGGCCACCTCGGTGGTCGAGGTCGGCCTGGACGTGGAGAACGCCACCGTCTTAGTGGTGCAAAACGCGGAGAATTTCGGACTGGCGCAACTCCACCAACTGCGCGGGAGAATCGGCCGTGGGCGCCAGGAGGCCTATTGCATCCTGATCGCCACCTCTCCGAACCCCGAGGCTCGAGCGCGTCTAGAAGTTCTCGTCGGGACGCAGGATGGTTTCCGGATCGCCGAAGAGGATTTGAAGCTGCGGGGTCCGGGAGAATTCCTGGGCCGCGATCAGAGCGGAGCCCCGAAATTCCGCTTTGGCGACCTGGTGAAAGACATGGATTTGATCCGGCTAGCTCGGGAGTTGACCGCTCGCCCGCCCGACAGCCGTCCGTGATACAACTTGGATTCCTGCGCCGTTTTGCTAGATTATCCCTATGAGAACGTCTGTTGCGCTAATCGGTGTCCTGCTCACGTGCATGGTTGGTTGTGGCAAGAAGGAATCTCCGCCTCCGGCTCAGACGAACGCATCCAGCAGCATTCCAACGGTCGGTTCGGGCAATTATTTGGGCGCCCTTGGCCAGGCGAAGGTGCATGCCGACAAGGTGATCGACGCGGTGGAACTCAACAAGCAGGTCGAGCTCTTCAACGTCCAGGAGGGGCGCTTTCCCAAAGATTTGAACGAGCTGGTCACCATGAAGTATCTCTCCGGCCTGCCCACCCCGCCATCCGGCTACAAGTTCAGCTACGATACGAACAACGGGCAGGTAAAGGTGGTTAAGACCCAGTGACCAGGACCCAGCGCACCGCTGCACAGTAGAACGGCGGCTCACTCCCGCGCCGCTTTTTTCGCGGAGTGCCGGACCCCACCTCAACGACTCTCCGGCCAGCGGTCAGCGCGCCTCCAATTTCACGCTCTCGGAATGGCTGTTGAACTCGGGAGCGTACATGCATTGGATCTCCGCAAACCCGCTCTGGTAAACACCGCGATGCACCACGCGGGTTGGATACTCGAACACGTAGGTTCCTTGGTGAAGGTATTGGATAAAGAAATGACTGGCGGTGTCGCGCGTGCTCTCGTAATAGCCAAGGCCGTCTTGATACCGGTAGCCGGAAAGCACGTTCACCGGCTCCAGGCCGCTTCCGCGCTGATCCTTGAGGTGCACGTACTCGATATCCCGATCGACCCTTAGTTCAATCCGCACCACCAACTCGTCTCCCACCGCAACCGGGCCGCGTATCGGCACGAGTTCTGGCCCCTTGGCGGTTTGGTGGCGAATGAACAACTCCTTCCGGAGCCTTAGCGGTGTGCCGGCGTAGGACGTCACTTTTCCAATGTCTTCCAGGTATTGCCAATGGAGACTGCCCCAGGCCACTCCCTCTCCCGTTTTGCTCACAACCACGTGTCCTAAGCCAGGCTCGATCTCGCCACGCGCAAAGCGTTTCTCGTAGAACCCGGTGCCCGGCTCTAGCTTCTCCGGTTGGATGGCCTTGCCTCCTAAACTCACCTCGACGACTCCCCCCGACGCCAGCAGATCACGTCCGCGCAACAGCAAGGCGTAAACCGCGTCCGCGGTGGCTTTGGTGGTAGTCCAATTCTGGGTTTGCTTCTGCTTGAGCAGCCAAGTTTTGCACTCCTCCATCGCCGCGGTGTCTTGGGCAACCTCGGCGAAAAGCTCGATCATCAACGCCTGGGTTTCAATCGGGGCGCGGTACCACCACCACGAGCGTTCCGTGTCGCGCCAGAACCGGCCTAGCTCAGGGTCGGTGACCGACCGTTCCTTGAGCGAACGCGCGATCGCTTGGGCCGTCGCGAGATCCCCCCACCGCTGGAGAGCGAGGGCGATCTGGGCCTGCGATTGCCGTTCTCGAAGATTGACCCAGTGCTCCTTGGCCTGCTTGAGGAAGTAGTCCACGGCGGGGCGGTGCGGGGCGTCTACCGGGTGTTCTTTGAGGAAGAAACTGCGACCGTAGAGATACATCGCCACCATGGTGCTCAGGTTGTCCTGGTCCTGGCGCTTGTGCGCTAGGATCGATTGGTAGGTTTCGTTTAGCCAAAGGTCTAGATGAGTCAATGCCCGAATCGCAATCTGCGGTGGCACATCCGCACCGAGGTGTCGCAGACGTCCAATACCAGTCACAATATAGAGGGTGATGAAGTCGTCCGACGGCCCGCCCGGAAACCACGGCCAGGCGCCATCAGACCCCTGGGCCATGAGCAATTTGCGCAGCGCACTTTGCATTTCCGAGTCCAGGCGATTTTCGTCGAAAAGGATCCCGATGTTGCGGCGGGCTTGGCTTTCGTCCTTGGCTTGCCGCAGCCATGGCGTTTCCTCGAGCATGACCGATTTCAGGTCCTCGTTCTTTTCCAAGGGACTGTCGAGGGCCGGTGTGGCTTGCCATTGGGCGAACGTCTTCTTGATGCGCGGATCCGAGTTGGCGATGAACCGGGCGAGTGTGTCCGCGTAATAACGGTTGAAAGTCTGTTCATTGCACTCGTGCGGGAACTCCATCAGGTAGGGCAGAGCCATCACCGCGTACCACGCCGGGTTGGAGACCATTTGCAGGGTGAGGCTTTGGTGGACCAAGCTCTCGGATTGCTTAGCCTTGAGGAGTCTTGTGAATTCGAACTCGCGCTTTCCGGGTCCCTGGATCGGCAGAGGAAGCGATTCCGTGAGGAGCACTCGCCGGGAAAGCACGGGGACGATTCCCTCCTCACCATCGGAGAGGGTGTCCGTGGCAGCCACCGCCTTGTACCCCAAGATCGACATTCCATCGGGCACTGAGAGTTTCCACGAGAAACTCCGGGATTGTTTCGCCGGGATTTCAAAATTCTGTTCCGGTGCGTTATTGCGCAAAAGAGCATCGGCGGATTGTTCCTTGAGCGCGTCGGTTAACTGAAGCCGAACGCGTCCCCGTTGGGGGTGATCCGCCTGGTTCAGGACCTTGACCGAAAACTCAAGCACATCGCCTTCCCGGAAGAATCGTGGTGGGTTGGGTTGGACCATCAGGTCTTTGGCGGTCACGGCCCGTGCCTCGATCAAGCCCGACCGGCACGCACGGTCGTGGGCCAGCCCCATGAACCGCCATTCGGTCAGCGCTTCGGGCATGCTGAAGGCCAGGCGGACCTCGCCGTTGGTGTCAGAGACGAGCTGAGGGAAGAAGAACGCGGTCTCATTCAGGTTTGCTCTGGGTGAGATGGAGTTTAGATCAGGCGCTTTGGTCTGCGGGCTGGGGACGGACCCGGGCGGTGCTGCCCCGCTCGGTGTCACGGGGGGCGAGCCGGCCGAGAGCGTCGACGTGAGCCGCATTTCTTCTAGCCCCACTTTGGCGGACCTACCAGCCATGCCGGCATCGGCGGCAGACATAGGACTTGGCGCAGACGCCATTGGGGAGAGGGCCATGGTGGGCGGGCTAGCTTCGCCGCGGAAAGCGAGGCGTCGGGGCCCACGAGTCCAGATCAACTGTTGTGGAAAGGAACGGTAGGTCACGGAGACGGGCTGGCTCCTGACGTTCCAGTCATTCTTGACAATACCTAGCGGTTCGAGCCAATTCTCGAAGCTGTAAATTCCTGAGGATGTGTCTTGCCAAAACAGGCTCAGTGCCAACCATTGGTGAGGCGCAAAGGCATCCAACGCGGCGTCGTACAAGGTGGCAATCATCTCCGCGACCACCCCGTGCGAATCGGGGCCGGTGACAACCGCGGTCCAGGTTTCCTTCTGGCCCGGCGCCAATTTCGATCGAAAGCGCTCCCACCGAACCGAGAGCTTTTTATTGCTCCAGGGGACATCGATGCTTCGGCTCTCGAGATAAGCGCGGTTCTCCCGAACTTGCGTGACGTGGAGGGTGAACCCCCCGCGCATCGCTTCGGTAACCGGTTGGCTTAACACCGATTGGGTGACCTGAGGATCCGTCCAGAAGCGCCGGATGATCCGGTCCCGATGTTCGATCTCGATCAGAGCTCGGCCCTTGCGGTAGCCCGTTCCCCAGAGAGCGGTGAAATTCCTTCCCGGCTCGACGCTGTTGGTCGGCATGGCGACCAGGCTGGGGACCGCCAAACCCAGTTCCTTGTCTTCGGGCCGAAGCACTCGAATGAGCAGCCGACCGGTCACTGGTTTTCCAAAACCATCGCGGGTCTCCACGTCGGCGCGATAGAATCCACGGGCGAGCTTCACCGTGAGCTTTGCCTTTCCTTCTTTGTCCGTGGAAAAGGGGCGCTCGGCCACAGTACGTCCGAGCGGCCAGTTGGTCGGGTTCGCCAAATCGTTCGTCTGCGCCCACTCCGGTTGCCCGCCATTATCCCACCGCGGTCCTCTGGCGGTGAGTGGCGCGCGGTGGACCGCAGCTGGAGCGGCGAGGGCGTGGATAACGATTTTCCCTTCGGTCGGGCGCGGTTCGCCATCCAGGCTGCTCGTCGCCACTTCTATCTCAACTGGGCGCTGGTCCGTCTGCCAGTCGTTGGCGCTGAGAACCGCTTGCAGCGCCACATATCCTACTTCGATCGAGCGATCCGCGGACCGAGTTTCCCCGTTCGAATCGGTCACATCCGCGTGCACTGAATAGGTGAAATAAGGCTCGTCCTTTTCGGGAACGCTCCGATCCGGGCGAGCATTGAACTCAACCTCGAACGAACCGTCGGGCCGAGTGGTTGCCTCACCATGGGCGATGATCTGGCCAAGCGTCCGGGGATGCCAGCCCCAGTACCGGCTTCGCCACCATGGCCAGTGGACGTTCCGTGCAACGTGGAAGGTCACTTTGGCCCCATCCACCGGCGCGCCCACGTAACTTAAGCCATGACCAGCCAGGACCACCTTTTCGTCCAACCGCACGGCGTTCTTGGGGGCGTCCAGGGTGACCTGGAACTTTGGCCTTTTGTATTCCTCCACCCGGACCGAAGCGCTGCCCGACGGGCCTTTGGTTGTCTCAACCAGCATCTGACCCAGCAACCGGTCCCTCGGCGCGATGAAAGAACCTTTGACCGAGCCGTAATCGTTGGATTCCAGGTCCAACCTCGCGACCTCTTTGTGATTCGTATCGTAGAGCGCAACTCCGAGTCGCACATGGGCCAGCGTGCGGTAAGTGGCACGGCGCTGATCCGAGTGCAAACAAATCCCTTTGAACTGGATGACTTGCCCAGGGCGGTAAATCGCACGGTCGGTGAAGAAGATAGTTTGTTCCAAGGGCTCAGGATCCGTCTCTGCTGATGCCCAACCGTTCCCAGTGCCCAGGATCTCTCGATCGCCATGGCTGGCGCGCACTACGCAAACACCGTTCGCTGCTGATGAGGAGAGATGGAAGAATCCATCCCGATCGGACTGCGTCGGTGTCCTGGGGCTTGCCTTCCCATTTGGATTGAGGAACCACCATTCGATTTTCGCGTTAGCAACCGGGGCGCCCGACGCAGCCTCGATTACCACGCCCTCGACTTGCCCCTGGCGGGTCCGTAGCACCAGACCCAGCTTGCCTACCTCAAAGATCGTCACCGAGAGCTGATTGTTTTTGGTGCTGAAATCTGACGTGTGGCTGGCAATCAGATGGTAAAGACCGGGCTTAAGCGACTCCGGCGCCCTCAGACGTTCGGTGTGTAACTGGTAATCTGCGGTTGGGGGGAGCGATCCTGACCACGCAAGCGCGGGAGTTGATCTCAACAGCGCAGCGAGCTCTTGATCGTTCGGAAATTGTGCGGAAAACCCCGAGCGTGCCAGGAACTCATCGAAGGTGGCCGGCACGGCGCGAAAGAAAACGGTCGAAACATTTCGGTAGCGGACCTCGATGTCGGTTGGGACGCCTGCCCAGACCCGCTCCGTCTCCACCTCTGCCGACTTAGCCTCGATCTCGGCGACCAAGTTCCCACAGAGCCTCGCGCCTAGGCTTTTCGGGTGGGCGCGTTGCCCGCGCAGGGCCAGGCTTCTAGCCTCAGCCAGCTTATTCTCCTCTTGGAGGCTCTGGGCCCAATAGTAGAAAGCCATGCTGGCTAACTCGGCATCGCCGTACTGGGTCGCCAGCCTCTCCATCCCCATCTCAAATCTGGCGAGCTTGGACTCGCCGTAAGCAACGTTCTTCGCAAACACCAACCGCGCGATGTCTGCGTCCATGCGGGCGCTGGGTTCGGCGTCCTGTGCGTGGAAGCGCAACAGATCCTGGTAAAGCCGGATGGCTTTGAGAATAGGCGATTGCTGATCCTTGGCCTCGGGTTTCCAAGCCAGAAAGGCCTCGAGCGGCGCCAGGATGTCCGAGTCCGAGGAGATTTCCAGGGCGTCCTCGGGGCGGGCGCCGGCTTGTTCGCCGGCGGTATAGAAACTCAGAGCCTCGTTCGCCACGAAGTCGTAGAGCGTGGGGCGACACCGGTCGGGGACCGTCCCTTTGGGCAGCAGCGCGTCGTAAGTGGAAATGGGAATTGCCCGGAGCTGCGCCGCGGCGTCGAGGGCGGTCTGAAACTGGGCATTGACCTCCTGGAAGATGCGGGACAGATCCCAAGTGCTCAGATCGTTTCCTGAAGCCTGTCCTTCTCGGGTCCGGTTCATGAAACGCCAACGATTCTGTTGGAAATACGTCCAATACCAATGGGCGAGGATCGTGTGAAGAATCGGTGAGATCTCGGGAGGCGCGGCGCGCAACTCAGCCTCCATGCGCGTGATTTTGTCCTCGGGTTTGTTGCCTTCCAATTCCGCCTGCAAGTCAACCTTGCGAATCAGCGCTTTCGCCGCCTCCGCCCATGCTTTGTCGGCGATGGCCTCTGGGATAATGGGGTTCAATTCATCGAGCGCGGTTCTGGGCAGGCGTTTAGAGATGGCATCTTCCACTCGCTTCCAACGGGCATCGCGCGTGTCGGCCTGCAGCGACTGACAGAACACTGCCCAGCCGACCAGAGCAACCGTGATCAGCATGGACATCGCCCCTTTCGGCGCAACCGCCAGTGGCGGTCTCCATGGGGTGGGGCGGAGTGGTGCGGCGGCTGAGGCAGTGTTGGCCCCGACAATGGCTTTCAAGTTCTGATTCATACCTGGCTGCGACGATGAGCTTGGGGCCAAAACCACACTCGGGCTGCATTTTCCGAGCCGCCAAAGAGGTCGGTGCGAGCATCTCCTATTCGTAGATCTCATAGACCGTTTCCCCAAGCACAAACTGCACATTCTGCCCCAAGGCTGCCCATGGCCGGACCTGCTCATTCGCTGCGAGGAGGTTGAAGTATTCCGGGGAGTTGAATTGGACACGCACCCGTTGCGCCTTAGGCCTCTTCTGCACCAATGAATCCGTCCATTGGCTCCCGCTCTGGTAGAAAGTGCGGCCCCCGACGAATTGGGTGGCATCGGCGGCGGACGGGGACTCCACTTGCACCGGAAGGTTTTGCGGGGCGACCTGTGCAGCACCTGGTCCCGACACTTGAGGCGGGGGAACAGCCATTGGTGACGGCGCCGACGGGTAGGGGCGATTGGCTTCTTGGAGGCCGAGTGTCAGCGCTTGAGACACTTGGTCGGCGGATTTGTACGCGCGACCATAGCGAGCCGCCGCGATGGCCGATTGACCTGAGGTCTGGAGGCGGAGGTCCTGGTAGGCCTGCTCGCTGGCGTGGAGCAGGTCCTGATTCCTCTGAAGACCCGGCAGCGACTGCATTCCCAGGGGAACATCGCGGCGCATTTCGTCCTCGTGGATCAGGAAGGCCGTGTAGGGCGTTACCAGGCCGTAGCGCCGAGCCAGGTCGGTCACTTCATCGCGAAGCTCGGTGTTCTCACCGTGCAGACGGATTTGGTCCATTAGGAAGCCAACCCGACGAGTAGCCCAAAGCCTCGGCAGGAATTCATGGTCCCGCGCCTCGGTGGGGAAGTCTGCTTCGCAACTGAACGTGTGTTTGACGCCGTTCACGGTACCGTCGAGGGAGATCTTGCCCTTTCCGTTGCCGCTGTAGCGGCCAATCAGCACGAGTTGATCGCCTTTGAACAGGTCAGGGAGCGGCGTCGGATAAAGGAGGCTGGCCCGCACGCTGCCGGGGAAACCCAAGGAGAGTTGACCCAAGAGGGGTTCTTTAATCTTTGAAAAGAAGTTCGAGAGCTTCAGCTCCAGATCCTCCTCCGGGAGGACATACTGGCTATAGGCGCGTGTTTCCTCGGTGATCTGATCCAAGAGATGAGTGTTGACGTCGTGACCCAGACCGAAACAGAACACTCGCACGCTGCCGACGGTGGCTTGCTTGACAGCGGCCAGGATGCGGTCCGGGTCGGTTTCACCCACCGTGGGGATGCCGTCCGTTATGAAGATAACGATGGCCGGACGGTCGGTTTTATCCGGCCTCGGTTGCAGAGCCTTGCGTATTGCTTGGTCGATGGCCGTTCCTCCTATTGCCCTGAGATCGCGGACAAACTCCTCGGCCCGTTTCCGATTGGTCTGGGTGGCTTGCTGCAGGCCGTTGAAGAGCGGCTCAGTCTCAGTCGAGAATCTGATAATCTCGAACCGATCATTGTCGTTGAGGTTGTTCACGCAGAAACGGAGGGCCTGCTTCGCCTGCTCAAGCTTCTGGCCCGCCATCAAACCCGAGGTGTCTAAGACGAAGGTGACATCTTTGGGGACGCTCTTCACTGATTTGTCCTCGAACCCCGGGGATGCCAGGAGCATGAAGAATCCCTCCTCAGCCGAGGTTCTGTAGGTGAGCAGGTTCATGCCGAGCTCGCCCGGTTCCGGAGCGAAGTAGAGCTGAAAATCGGTGTCGGGTTTGACGTTCTTCGCCTCGAAGCCAATCACCGCTCGCTTATCTCCGTCGCGGCGGACTTCCACCAGATGGCTGGGCGAGTAAATGGATTTGAGGGGGTACCGCGATTCGATATCGATTTTCAGGCTCACGTTCTCCAGCGGCTTGGCGGAGAACTTCTCCGTGTTCAGAGGATACAGATAACCCACGATCCCGGAATCAGCCGTCAGCAGCTCGGTATAGGACAAGCGGACACGCTTGGTGGAGCGAGGTTCAATGGGAAAGATGCGGACTTTGAACAGGTCGCGCCCGGCGTATTCGAGCAGGGCAGGGTCCCGGTGACGCCGCACAATGTCTTCGTAGATCTCCCGGGCCTTGTCGGCAGAAAGTAGCTCAGCGGTCATCTCCTTGCCATCCACATCCATGCTGAACTTGTTGATTTGAGCCGATTTGGGGACGGGGAACAGGTAGGTGCCTTCGAGCCGCTGATCGTTTGGGTTATAAAACTCCTGATCGACTTCGGTCACCGCAACCTGGTCCCGGATCCGGGCGTTGACGTGGTGATACCGCACCTTCAGCGGGGCAAAGGAGTGGAATCGCGGGCCGTGGCGGGGGAAATGGATCGGCTCGTGAACGATGATCAACCCGTCCGCCCGCGAGGGCAGGGCACAGAGGCAGGTGAGAGACAACAGCAGCACATCCAAGCGCGTTTTCATGGCCAGTTAGACGGGAACTCCCGCGGAGATCCTCCCGGAAAAAGTGGAAGACTGGAGGACAGTATGATCCCCATCGATCGCCCAGGTTGGTGTCCGGCGCTGTCCGGTTCGTTCCTCCACTCGGGATCGGAAGGATCCGAGGGTGCGGACGCCATTCGCCATGCCGGATTTCTTTTGCATGGGCTGGCGGGATTTGACGCGGTCGGCGGGAAGAAAGGAGTCGCTTTTTTTCATCCCCGCCCAGCGGGTGCTTGCGCTGCGTGACGGCTGGCCGCGCCCTTTTACGGATTACACGCCTGGGGATCCTTTCGCCGTTCGGGAATTCAGCGAGAGACTACGGGTATTGGTGGAGCAGGAATTCGGAGGGAGCGGCGACCTATTCCCGCAGGAACGGCGTTTGAAACGGGAGTTCCGCGAACTGCTCCAGAAGCATGTGTTCTCGGAGTTTCACCTGAGAGTGGACAAGGTTCGTTCACAGAAGCGGTTAGTGCTGGGGGCCGGGCCACAGGCGGAATCCCTTCCCTACATGGTTTGGTCGGCGGGCCAGCGGGAGTTTGTGCCTTTGCTGCTCGGCTTCTACTGGCTAATGCCTCCAACCAAGGTTTCGACACGCGATGGCATCAAGTGGGTGGTGCTGGAGGAGCTGGAGATGGGGCTCCACCCGCGAGCGATCTCGGTGGTGCTCTTGCTGGTTTTCGAACTGGTGGCCCGTGGCTATCGCGTGTGCCTATCCACCCATTCGCCTCAGGTGTTGGACGCGGTTTGGGCGTTGAAGCATTTGCGGGAAAACCAGGCTGGCGCGGAAGCCCTTTTGAATATCTTCGAGGCCTCCAACAGCGCGCCCATGCAAACGCTGGCCAATACCGTCATGGAGAAAACCGTGAAGGTCTTCTACTTCAACCGCGAGACGGGACGGACCAGCGATATTTCCGAACTTGACCCTTCAGCCGAAGGAACGGGAGAGGGCGGCTGGGGCGGCCTTTCTGAATTCAGCGGGCGTGCCAACGAGGCGGTGGCCAGGGCGGTGGCGAACGCAGACCAGGAGGGGCGATCGTGACGATGCACGATGCTGTAGAGGACACGCCCAATTTGGCGGGAGCCTTCAGGCCAGGCCTGAGTGCGTTGCGAGCGCAGGATCGACCACATATTGCTTTAGAGGATACGCGCAACCTGACAGGCAGTGTGGATGTGGACCTAGCCCTTCGGCGGGTGGAACCGCAGGCTCATCGGTGGGATTTTGCCATTGGTTATCAGCATACTAATCGGGAAGCCGAGTGCGTCTACTGGGTTGAAATCCACACTGCCAGTGACAGGGAGGTGGATGTGGTGCTCGACAAGCTGCGCTGGTCGAAACAGTGGCTCGGACGCAGTGGCAAAAGGTTGGCCAGGGCGTCCTCCTCCACGCCGTTCGCTGGCGATCCTCGACCCGATCACGGAGATTGTTCCGCCGAAGAAGGGCGTCGCTATCTCTCGTCCTTCGACGCCACTGGCCCATAAACGTGGATCGCGTACGGCTCGAACTGGTCCGTTAACCAATTCTTGTTCGGCTTAAGTGAGCGACGCTCGTCCAGCACCGGAACTTCCGAGGCGGTGGGATGGGGGAGGCTGAACCCATAAACCTGTGGGCGATCACTCGCATTGAGAGCTAGAACGTAGTCGCCCTTTGGGATTTGCGCGTTGCCATTCCTAACTTTCAGGTGGACAGCCTTCACGCTGAAGTCCCGGACCGAGTTGAAACGATGCTTCTGGTCTGCGAGCTGATGGTCTTTCCCCCACCAGATGTGCTCGGCCTGAAAAAGGGGGAGTCTCTCCCGAACCTCGCGAACAACCTCGTAAAGGGCAAGCCACGTGCCTAGGTGTTCCTCCATTTTCCATCCGCCCGCGTCAAACGCATAATAGAACAGACCGTTGGCCCGCTCGGCGAGGGCGCAATAAGTCATCCACCTCAACTCGCGGTAATTGGGGGGGCGTCCGCCAGTTTTCTCCGGCGCCACGTCTCGGTAGTAACTCCAGTCGAAGGCCTGGATCACCGCGATCAGCGGTTTCCTTTTGCCCAACGCAAGCCTGGTCATCCGCACGTGTTTCCCAAAATCCTCCAACGGAAACCAGGGCACAGGGTAGCGGTCGATGAAGGTCAATCGAGTCAGGCCGGCGTAATCCAGCGCCGCCGGTCCCTGGCAGAGGACGAGCGCGGCGGGCTTGCGTGCGCCTCGGGCGACCAGCCTGCGGTTCTGACGTGTGACCTCTTCCGGCGGCACCAGATTAAGGTCAGGTTCGTCAATGAGGTACCAGGCCCAGAGGGCAGGGTGCCGGTCTAGAACTTGCAGATCTGGGCTGCGAGCGTTGGAAGGCGCCGCCTTGGGCGCGGGCGGCTCCCCCAGCACTTTGAGGCCGTTGGCCTGAGCGGCATCGAGGTAATCCATCCGGGCGGGACCGCTCACCAGGTTGAAGCCGGCCCCTTTGGCAACCGGGAGATCTGCTGTTTTGACGGAATAGATCCCAAGCGGGTAGAAGGCCGAGGTTCTCTCAGCGCAGCCGGAGATCAGCACAGCCAAAAAACCGGGGACCAGGCACCAACCAACGCGCGAACGGAGGCGGGCAGGGCCCCGGCTCTTGAGGTTGGCTGGCTCCATCATTCGTCTTTTGGATTCAAACGGAAGAGGGGATTGGCAACAAGGCCAAAACGTAGAACCTCCGTAAACAACGCGGCCCGGCTACGGAACGCGGCATTCATGCCGCCTCAACGGCGCCAGCTCGGGAGCTTTTGGAAAACCCCGACGGCTTGGCCACATCAACGTTGAAATCCCCTAAACGGCGCCCACCGCGTGCTGGAGCACGCCCTAGGCTTCGCCTTGGCCGCTTGACCTGCCAGCCATGAACTGCCAGAAATTAAGAATGATTCGCTCCCTTACCGCCGCTGTCGCGCTTTTGGCCGGCACCGGCTTGGTCCAATGCGCGGACTACTTCATTCACTCCTTCCAGAAAATTCAGTTGACGCCTCATTTCTGGGCCGAAGGCGCTAACTTCGGCGATTTCAATCACGACGGGAAGATGGACATCGTGTACGGGCCTTTCTGGTGGGAAGGCCCAGAGTTCAAGGTTCGGCACGAATACGCTCCAGCCGTCGAAACCTTCAAGCACAAGAAGAGCGACGGTTCGGAGGAGGTTATCCCCGGATTTGAAGGTGCCTTGGGCGTAAACAACGCCTATTCCCAAAACTTCCTCACCTTCACCTACGACCTCAATGGAGACGGTTGGACAGATATCCTTGTCCTGGGTTTTCCCGGGGCAGAGTCATTCTGGTACGAGAACCCAAAAGGCCGCGACGGACATTGGCAACGCCATGTTGCGATCGCCGTGACCGATAACGAATCACCAACTTTCACTGACATCACCGGGGACGGGAAGCCGGAGATCGTCTGCAACTCTGAAGGGTATTTCGGCTACGCCAGCCCCGATTGGAACGAACCGACCAAGCCCTGGACGTTCCATCGCATCAGCCCCAAGGGGGATTGGCAGCGCTTCACCCACGGCTTAGGCGTTGGCGATGTGAACAACGACGGTCGCAAGGACCTGCTGGAAAAGGACGGCTGGTGGGAGCAACCCCCGACTCTTGCCGGCGACCCAGTGTGGACCTTCCACCCCTTCCAGTTCAGTGCCGCCGGCTCATCCACGATGTTCGCCTTCGACGTGAACGGCGACGGTGTCAACGACGTGGTCAGTTGTTTAGCAGCGCACGGCTATGGCCTGGCCTGGTTTGAACACACCAAGGCCAATGGCCAAGATACTTTCCTTCCGCACGTGTTCATGAATAAGGAACCAAGTGAGAACAAATACGGGGTCCATTTTTCGCAGCTACATTCCATCGCGGTCGCGGACATGGACGGCGATGGCATTCCGGACATCATCACCGGCAAACGCTTTTGGGCCCACGGCTCGCAAGGCGATGTGGAACCGAATGCGCCAGCGGTCCTTTACTGGTTTAAAACGGTGCGCGGGCCTAAGGGGGAAGTTGATTTCATCCCTTACTTGATCGATGCCGACTCGGGCGTCGGCACTCAAGTGGTGGTCGGCGACGTTAACGGCGACAAGTTGCCCGATGTGGTGGTGGGCTGCAAAAAAGGGGCCTATGTCTTTCTGCACCAGATCAAGCGGGCCTCAAAAGAGGAATGGGATAAAGTGCAGCCCAAGCCCTGATCTCCCGCCCCATGTCATGGGCGAACTGACTATTTAGGCGGCGCCCCTGCCCACAGCGAGCCCTAGTGAAGCTCGCGCCGCTGCCGACACACACAGGATCTCGTGGTACGACCTGGGCCCTTAAGGCTTGAGCAAGGGGGCGAAGGACTGGCGGTGTTGCCATAGCACCACCAGGGCGAGCGCCGAGGTCACGATAGCAATGGGCAGGCTGCTCCGATCCAGGAAGATGTGGAATAGCAGGATATTCACGATCACCGGGCCGAGGAGCAGCAGACCTAAAGGCACAAACCGGCCGATAAGCAGGAGGGCACCACCTGCAATCTGCAGGCCAGCCACCACGTAGAAGTAGTGGCTCACGAACAAGGCTTTTGAGAAGTCGCCGGCCAAGGTGGCTGGAGGCGGCGGCATCGGGAAAAAATGCAGGAACGGATTGAGCCCGAAGATGAGGAAGGCGAGTCCGAGCAACCCGCGAGGTATGATGGATACGATTTTCATGGTTTTAGGCCGAAGGATCCTACAATTAGCCCGTTTTTAGGACTGGTCAAGTTGCACTGATCATCCCGATCGCCCATGCGCGCAATACCCCCTCAGACCTGCCAGACGGCTGCAGGTGCTTGCCTGAGCTCCCGCCCGGAAGCCAAATTTGGGATGCTCGATTCGGTCGAGGCCGCCCACTGGAGGCCAGCCTCCTGGTCATCGGGGCGCCTCTCAGGGCACTCGCGGATCGTGGAGGTGGCTTTTGAAGAAGCGATTCTGATGGAGCATCGAGCAAGAGATGAGGAAGCCGCATTTCGTAAGGGAAAGTTGTTGCCCAGCTCGAAGAGGGCGTGATAGATTGCTCAGGTCTCAGTGAGCCAGTCATGTCGCGCTTGGAGCGCGGCGGGTTTTGGGCGGCTTGGCCGGTCGTCCAAGTGTTTGCGGCAGGGTCAGTTGAACCGAGCAAACGGCGTTTGTTAAGTGGCGGCTGCGAAACAACGCTTGGCGGTCATGGTCAGTAGAGAATGGTCGGGTTGGCCGGGCTCGGTACTTTCGAAAGTTTATCGAAATATCCGATTGACAATTGTCTGCAACGACCTAAACTGGCGCGGATTTAAGATGACGATTCAGGAAAAACCAGGAGCATATCGTATGAAACGAGTCGGGCGCTTTTTGTCAAAACTAGTGAGCGGCGTTGCGTTGCTGACGGCTATGGGGCTGGCAGTCGCAGCGCAAGCTGGCCAGGGAACCGCGAGGGTGCAGACGATCCGGGGCGGCTCAGCCACCTACTCAGATGACGGAACGAATTGGAAGCCCTTGACTATCGGGATGGTGCTGAAGCCCGGCAACAGCATAATTACCGATGGCAGCGCGACGGTTGACCTATTTCTGAAGCAGAACGGTCCCGTGGTGCGTGTTACTAAGGCGACTCGGCTTGATCTCACCAACCTTACCTTCGAGGAGGGCGCCGAGGGCGAGCAGGTCATCGACACCCAGTTGAATTTGATCAATGGTCGTATCCTGGGCGCAGTCAAGAAATTGGCCGCCGCCTCTAAATACGAAGTCAAGACCCCAAACCAAACCTGCGCCATCCGAGGCACCAAGTACGACATCTCAGCCAATGGTCGCGTCGTGGTCATTGAAGGCTCGGTCTTCATTAGTTTCACCGGCGCTAACGGCCAACAGAGCTCTTTCCTGGTCCAGGAAGGCCAGAAGTTCGATCCGACCCTCAATGGCGGTGCAGGTGGAGTTGTCCCAGCGACTGCTGAAGACAAGAACCCGCCCGAGGGCATACCGACGATCACCATCGTGACCCCGAATCCGTTCCCTGTGGTAGTCATCACGACTCCCACCGAGCAGCCAAATACCCGCGACAATCCGAATTTGTCCGGCAACGATGACGATGCGAAGCGGAAGCAGGATGACGATACGAAGAAGGGCATAAGTAAGGTCCGTCCGTAGTCGTCCCGCCAGTGCGGCACTTTCAGACCCAGGGCAACGCAAGTTGCTCTGGGTTTTTCATTTGAAGGCTAAATGTGACCCAGAAGGCAATTAGGTCGGTCCCCTTCATCATCGCGGCTGGGGTGATGGCCGCCATCTGCGCGGTGCAAGTGGTGTCTCTGAAGTTCGCATCCCTGCCCGGCAAAGAGGAGGCAGGTTCGGAGGTGCAGGGGCAACGCAAGGAGAAGTTCCATTTTGACGTGGCCAACCGGCTGGAGTGGATGACCTACGATTGGCGCGTCAAGTATGCCAGCCGATGCAGCGCTACCACGCGCCTTTGTGCCACCAATCTTGGCTACGTTGAGTGCAGGGATCTGAGCGTGGCGGCGTTGGTTGAAGGCCAACTCGGCGAGGATTTGCGGTTTGGGTTGCTCTGGCCGCGACACCTCTACGGACGTGCAATTCGTGAGCTGAAAGCTGAGCGTGCCAAGGCGGTCGGCTTGGATATCCTGCTCGGGGAATTGCGTCCGGACCACCAGCCCGTCAAATTGGACGATGGCAAAGAATTGGGATCGGACGAGTTCTTTGCCCAGCAGAGTCGCGATGCTGGGAACGTGTTGGTGGCTGCCACGCCCGAGATTATTCCCCCGGAGTTGTTTCGCACCAACGCCTATGCGGCAGCCGAGGTCGTAGCTGAAAGCGACGCTGACACCGTCCTGCGCAGAACTCGCGCGTATCGAGATTATCGTTATTGGTGCCCGGTGATCACTCGTTGGGCTCGCATCGGGGATATCGACCTCGATCGTTCAGGTATTGAGGAGAAGCAATTGATCCTTGCTCGTTCATCCCTAAGCACCAATCGTGCGCCCATTAAGATACCGCTGGACGCCGATGGCCGAGTGGGCTTGGTCCAGTTCTATAAAGCACTTCAAGAGCCAATTGAAACGACTGCCCCGAGGAAGGCCAAACCGTTTGTCGACGCCAGGGTCTGGGAAATGGGGGTTCGTCTGGCCGCGATCGAGCTAGGGCTGGATTTGGAACATCCGGAAATCGATCTCGAGCGCGGACGCATCAAACTCCATGGACCCAATGGGGACAGAGTGATTCCCGTCGACCGCTCCGGGTTTTTCTATATCGACTGGAGCCTGCGGAGGGACGACCCGAGGCTGACGAAACTTCCTTTCGAGATGATTCTGGCCAGGGATATCGCCCGGCGCGCGGGTGAGACCAACGATCTGACTGAGATGTGGCAGGACAAGTTGGTCGTCGTGGGCTCAACCGCTTCAGGAAGCAATCTGACGGATCGCGGCGCTACCCCTCTGGAGAAGGATACTCCCTTGATGACCAAGTATTGGAACGTGGCCAATGCGGTCATTCTCAACCGATTCATCCATCGGGCTGCCGCGTGGGAGGAGCTTCTGCTGGTATTGGTGATGGGAACAGCCTCCGCGCTCATAACCTGGAAAATGCGGGCACTCTGGGCCTCATTCTGGGTGGCTGTCCTGGTCGTGGCCTATTGTGTGGTGGCTATGTGGCTGTTCGTCGAGTTCCGCTATTGGCTGCCTATGGTCCTGCCAGTCGGAGGGGCTTTGCTAATGACTCACGTTTCCATGGTGACGTACCGCGCCATCTTTGAGCAAAAAGAACGGCAGCGAGTGAAATCGATTTTCTCCAAAATCGTCGCGCCTGACGTAGTGAACGAGCTGTTAGGCCAGGAGAAGGTGGAAGCGCTGGCTGGCACACGACGCGAGTTGACCGTGCTTTTCGCCGACGTGCGCGGTTTCACACAATTGACCGACGAAAACCAGAAGAAAGCGGAGGAATATGTCCGAAAGCATGGCCTAACCGGCGCCGAGGCCACTGCTTACCATGAGCAAAGCGCGCGCGAGACTTTGGCGACGGTGAACATCTACTTGGCCACCATCGCGGACAACGTCAAGAAACACAACGGGACCCTCGACAAGTACATCGGTGACTGCGTGATGGCTTTTTGGGGCGCGCCCGTGCCCAACGAGCGGCACGCTGTGGCTTGTGTGAAGGCGGCGATCGATTCGCAGCGTGGCATGTACGAGCTGAACCTGCAACGGGCCGAGGAGAACAAGCGCTTGGAGGCTGAGAATGCAGCTCGAGTGGCCGCCGGCCTGGAGCCCCACCACCTTCTGGCCCTGCTGACCCTTGGAACAGGAATCAACACCGGCACCGTCACGGTCGGGTTGATGGGTTCGGATGCCACCATCTTGAACTACACCGTATTTGGCCGGGAAGTGAATCTGGCTAGCCGGCTGGAGGGCGTGTCGGGAAGAGGGCGTATTATTATCAGCGAAGCGACTCACGCGGCGCTGTCGCGGCATGATCCGGAATTGGCTGCGAGCTGCAACCCGCTGCCGGCCACTACCGTCAAAGGCATCAGCCAGCCCATCAAGATCTTCGAAGTGCCGTGGAAACCGCCGGTGCTGGCAAGAGTGCCTGACAACACAACCGCCACCGTCGTGGTCCAGCGGGCTGCATCGGTTTCACCGGTCGCTCCCGGCTGATCACGGGCGCTTGAAGATTGGGTATGGCCAAATAGCACGGCTGTGCTAGCATCCACATCCATGCGCACGGTGATCTATCCTGGCAGTTTTGACCCGATCACGAACGGCCATCTGGACGTGATCCAAAGGGCCTCGAAGTTGTTCGACCGCGTGGTGGTCGCGGTGGCGCACAACGAGAGCAAGGCTCCCCTGTTCTCGCTGAACGAACGGCGCTCCTTGGTAGCGGAGGCGGTCAAGCATATGCCGAGGGTCTCCGTGGATAGTTTCTCCGGATTGCTGGTGGACTACGCCAGGGGTCAGTCGGCCCAAGCGGTTATTCGAGGTCTGCGCGCCGTCTCGGACTTTGAGTTCGAGTTCCAGCTAGCTTTGATGAACCGCAAGCTCGACGAGCAGGTTGAGACCATCTTCATGATGCCAAAGGATACCTACACCTTCTTGAGCTCGCGAATCGTGAAAGAGATATGCCGTTTGGGAGGCGATGTGAGCGCGTTCCTTCCAACCGCCGTCGAGAGCGCACTTAAGAAAAAACTTGGGCGCTCACGGACGAAGCACCCACGCTTGCCGGCTCGGCCGGAAGTGCTGGAGATCTGAACGACAACGGGTAGCGTTCTTGGCTTGCGCGTGTTAGTTTATTGATGTGGTAAGAATGATCGAAAGGGACTGCTATGGCACTGACTTTCAATGTCCGGCATCTCGAGAAAAAGAACCTTCACTTGGAAGGAGAGTTGGATCCAGCTGAACTGGATGTTGATGGTGTGGACGAGCTCGTCCGGCTTAGCTCGCCTCTGAGCTACGACCTCACGGCGGAAAGAATCGAAGAGGCGGTGCTAGTGCGGGGGAGACTCGAGGTGACCTTGGCCTGTGAGTGTTCTCGGTGTCTGCGGCCCTTCGAGCAACCCTTGATCCTCCCAGACTGGGCATGCCATTTGGCCTTCGGGGGGGAGGAAGCTGTGCCGATCCACAACGACTGTGTGGACTTGACTCCCTACCTGAGGGAGGATATTCTGTTGTCCTTTCCGCAACATCCAGTTTGCGGTCAAGAGTGCCACGGGTTGCCCGAGGTTGCGGTAGCCCATCCCCCGAAAGCGGGCGGTGCCACGGCGGTGGACAACGAGTCATCGGTGTGGGCTGAACTGAATAAACTGAAATTTTGAATTTGATTTATGGGTGTTCCCAAACGAAAACCGTCGCACAGTCGGCAAAGACAGCGGCGAGCCTACAACAGCGTCCTGAAACTGCCGCAACTTAGCACTTGTCCCCAGTGTGCGGCCCCGTTTGTTCCGCACCGAGTGTGCCCCGCCTGCGGCTATTATAAAGGCAGGCAAGTGCTTGACGTCCAGGCGCTAGGGTAATTAGCGTCCCGACGAGCGCGGTTGGGTTAAAGTCCACACCGCGCTTCGCTTTTATGCGTATCGCTGTGGATGTCATGGGCGGCGACCACGGACCGGGTGTGGTCGTAGAGGGAGCGCGTATGGCGCTCAAGGCTCACGCGAACATCGCCGAAATCTTCCTCGTAGGCGACCAGGCTGCGATCAAAACCGCCTTGGGTCGGCATCTTCCGGTCGATGAGCGGATCCAAATTGTCCACGCCAGCGAAGTCCTGACCATGGAGGACAAGCCGCTGGTCGCCCTTCGGAAGAAAAAGGATTGCTCCATCGCCCGTGCGGTCGAATTAGTTAAAGACGGCCGTGCCGAGGCGCTCATCTCGCCGGGCAACACCGGAGGCGTGGTGACCGCCTCCACCATCCGTCTGCGCCCACTCGAAGGGGTCGAGCGTCCCGCGATCGTGGCGGTCATCCCGGCTCCTGAAAATGACTTCGTCCTGGTCGACGCGGGAGCGAACGTCGAATGCCGCCCAACCCACTTGCTGCAATTTGCGGTCATGGGCAGCGTCTATTCCAGGGAGGTTCTTGGTTATCGCCGCCCGCGTGTGGGCCTGCTCAGTGTGGGGACCGAAGACGTGAAGGGGAACGACCTTACCCAAGAGACTTTCAAACTTTGCCGACAGGTCAATTTGAACTTCATAGGCAATGTGGAGGGCCATGACTTGTTCGCTGATTCGGTGGACGTGGTGGTGTGCGACGGGTTCGTGGGGAACATCGTGCTCAAGACCTGCGAAGGGCTGGCATCCAACATCTTTCGATGGCTCAGGCGGGAGTTAACCAAGAACCCCAAGCGCAAGCTCGGCGCGCTCTTGGCCAAAGGGGCATTCCGGACAATCAAGCTGAGGGTGGATCCGGAGTCCCATGGCGGTGCCCCGCTCCTCGGGTTGAACGGCAACGTGGTGATTGCCCACGGCGTGTCCCAAGAGCGGGCGATCATGAATGCCATTGGGCAGGCCGTCAAAGCCGTCCAAAACCGGCTCAACCAGACCATCAGCGAAGAGATTACGGCCGCGGCGGAGCGCCTGCGCCAAGCGCAGGCACAACCGCTAGTGTCCGTGCCGGCATGAACAAACATCCCATCGTCAAGAACCCACGGGCCCGCCACAATTTCCAGGGCAGAACCTGCTCGATCACCTCGGTCGGCTCTTATGTGCCCGAGCGAATCCTGACCAACGCCGATCTGGAACGGATGGTCGAAACCAGCGACGAATGGATCACCTCCCGCACCGGGATCAAGGAGCGCCGCATTGCCGCCCCGGACGAAAGCACCTCGGATCTCGCCGCCAAGGCCGCCCTGAACGCCATGGGCAAGGCCGGCATCACCGCTGACCAGATCGACCTGATCATCATCGCCACGGTGACGCCCGACATGATGTTCCCCTCCACCGCTTGCCTGGTGCAGGAGAAAATCGGCGCCACTCGCGCGGCGGCATTTGACATCGAAGCAGCCTGCTCCGGCTTCATCTATGGGCTGGAAATTGGCCAGCAATTCATCATGTCGCAAACCTACGACACGGTCCTCGTGGTGGGCGCGGATAAGCTGAGCACCATCGTGGATTGGACCGACCGCAACACGTGCGTGCTGTTCGGGGATGGCGCTGGAGCTGCCATTCTCCAGAATAGGCCCAACGCGCATGGCTTGCTGACGGCTTGCATGGGTGCCGACGGGAGCAAAGGATCAGTCCTCTGCGTGCCTGCCGGCGGCAGCCGCCAACCGGCTTCGGCTGATACGCTGGCGCGCAAGTTGCACACCCTGCGAATGGATGGCAAAGAGACCTTCAAGAATGCGGTTCAAGCCATGTACGGGGCCGCACAGGAGGCTCTGAAGCGTTGTGAGTTAACCATCGACCAAATCACCTGCGTCATTCCTCATCAGGCAAATCGGCGAATTATCGACGCGGTGGGAGACCGGCTGGGGGTCAAGCCCGAGCAGTTATTTGTGAATCTGGAGAAATACGGGAATACCTCGGCTGCGTCCGTGGCGATCGCGCTAAACGAGGCGATTGAGGCCGGGCGGGCTCGTCGCGGGGATCTGATCCTCCTCATGGTTTTCGGAGCCGGGTTCACCTGGGGGGCGGCAGTGATCGAATGGTAGAGTTTTTGACGTCGAATTATTGACGTCAATGCGGAGTGTGGTAGATTGTGACGCGTCCTTATGAGTACAAGCAAACTTGACACGTCGGGTGCATTTGAACCGGTTTTGGTCCAAACACAGGAGACCAAATTGTCGCTTTCCCTGGCGGAAGTTTCAATCCGGGACAACGGCATAGAATTCCTGTCGCCCAATCCTATCCCTGCCTGGACGGAGGTGACGGTGGATCTGCGGTCTCCATCCGACTCCAAGCCGGTGCGCGGCAGCGGCGTGGTGGTGGATTGCGCAGGCAACCGGCACAGTGGCTACGTGGTGTCGCTGCTGTTCACCAGCCTCACCCGCCAATCCCGCGAGCGCCTGGTCGAGTTGGTCCGGCCGCCGTCGGCCTAGAGCGGTCTGCCAGACACCAGTCGTAGCTCTAAAGGGAGGGCACGAGGAGTTTTTGGCGCAAGCTTTGCTATCGAACTGGCGGCGTAGCCGTCAAGGCGAGGTCTCTGGCTTCGTCCGGTACCGTCAACATCACTCTATTCATGGAAATCTTCCTTCGCATCCTCCAGACCGCAGTTAGCGGCGGAGCCTCGGACGTTCACCTTAAAGTCGGCGGCCCGGTGATCTTCCGCATCAACCGGCAACTCATCCCGATCGAAGCCCCCAACCCGACGCAAGAATGGCTCGACAAGGTTGTCGATACCATGGTGCCCCGGCACGCACGAAAGCGGTTGGACGAGGACCGGGAAGTGGACTTCTCCTATCACGTCCCGGGGGTTGGTCGGTTCCGTACTAACGTTTTCCAGCAAAAAGGGCAATGGTGCCTGGCCATGCGCTATGTCAAAATCCAAGTCCCTGGCTTCGACGAGCTCGGTCTGCTCCCGGTTCTGAAGAACATTGCTGAAGCTCCGCGCGGCATCGTGCTGATCTCTGGTTCCACCGGCTGTGGAAAATCAACCACCCTGGCGGCGATGATCGAGCACATCAATGCCAATTTCCGCAAGCACCTGATTACGCTGGAGGACCCGATCGAATACGTGTTTGATGACAACCAGTGCGTCATCGAGCAGCGGGAAATCGGCCTGGATTCCCTCACTTTTGAAGCCGGCCTCAAGCACATTCTGCGGCAGGATCCCGACATCATCATGATCGGTGAGATGCGCGACTCCATCAGCTTCATGGCCGCTATCAACGCCGCTGATACCGGGCATTTGGTTCTCTCCACCCTCCACACCACCAATGCTTCCCAAGCTATCGGCCGCATCTTGGACTTCTTCAAACCGGACGAGCGTGACCAGGTGCGTCGTCAATTGGCCGCAACCCTGCAGGCCGTCGTTTGCCAGCGGATGGTCAATAAGATCGGAGGCGGAGTCCAGCCTGCGTTGGAGATCATGATTAACACGCCTACCGTGCGTAAGATGCTCGAAGAAAACCGCACCGAGAAGCTCGCCGCCGCGATTGAGACCGGTGTGGATGACGGGATGCAGACCTTCAACCAAGCCCTCTTTAACTTGGTCAAAGAACGCAAAGTGAGCGAGAAGGAAGCGCTGGCCAAAGCGACCAACCCGCAGGCCCTGGAAATGAACTTCAAAGGCATCTTCCTGGACGAAGCCCGCCGGATCCTTACCTAGAAGTTTTCGAAGACGGGGAGGGTGGCGGACCGTTAACCAACAAACGGCCCGCCAACCCTTCCCAACCACCTGCAACCCAGAACGGGTCTCCTGGCACTGCCCTAAGGCATAAAAGCAACGGACACGTAACCGTCTCTGCCTTGCCGTCCCGGTTGGAGGGGGCGTTTGGGAAATAGCAGCTTCTGGGCCAAGGTCCGAACTTCGTCCCCCTCGAACGGCCGCACCGCCCTGTCCTCCGGTGAAACAGCCTCGCAGGTGGAGCCCAATCACCGCCAAATAAAGCGCGCTTCATCCAGCAATAATTCTCATAATCAGCCGCTTATGATGAAGTTCCGTGTCCTGATCTCCTATTCCGACGTCACCGAAATGTAACTTTAGGATGCGCTGCCGGTTAGACGTGCGGCGTGACCAGTGCGCGCTCGTGCGTGATTTTCACGCAACCCCCGCCCGCAGGCTGGTCCGCTCTCGGCCGGGATTAGCTTTCCAGTGCCTTAGGGGGCGCGAGGATGAGGGAAGCGATGACCACCTGGCGCGTTGTCCGGGGATTGCGTAGTTGGGCGATTACGAAGGCGGCCTCGGGAGAGAACTGGCGATGGTGCGGCCGGACTGGTGTTGGAACCGCGTTGGCTGCCTGTCTCGCGGCGTCCTCCACACGAAGCGTAGCTTCGGCGTCCACAGTGCTGCCACGGAGATAGGCCGCAGCCGATTGCTGCATCGGTGCCAGTTGAAACGCCGGGGCCGGCGCGTCGTCCAACGCCTCGCGTTTAGACGGGAACTCGACGCCGCGCTCCGTGGGGACCGGCAGGCCCGTGTGGATGACCGGTGGGTTAGACGGCGCGCGAGTCGGACTCGTCGCCGGAGCGGGTGCCGTGCGTGGCTGGGCGGGCAGCGGCGGCGGAGGTGGGGGGGTGGGCGGAGGCGCAGTCTCCCCTTCAAGGAGGCGGCGTAACTCGGCCTCCCAGTCAGAGATCGGACGGGGTGCCTGGCGCACAGGACGGGGGGCAGGAGAGCCCTGACCGGTGGCCTCGGGCGGTTGAACGGGCGCCGGAGGAGTATGATTGGTCTGCTCGTTTCGCCGTTTCAGCCAATTCGAGATCGCCGATATGGTCATGATCACGACCATAAAGATCACGCTCTCCAGGAGATTGGCCGCCAGCATGCCCGTTCCTCTGATTAAGTCCCCGGCTGCTTCGGTCCCGAACTGGGCGTGCCCGATCCGGCGATGGTTTCACGCATCGAGGTGTCGGCTTGAACGTTCCTAATCCGGTAGTAATCCATGATTCCCAAGTTGCCGTTGCGGAAGGCCTCGGCCACAGCCAGTGGAACTTGTGCCTCTGCCTCAACCACGCGCGCGCGCATCTCCTGTGTGCGGGCTACCATTTCCTGCTCGAGAGCCACCGCGGTTGCGCGACGGACCTCGGCCTGGGCTTGGGCAATGAGCTTATTCGCCTCGGCTTGCTCGGCTTGGAGCTTGGCGCCGACGTTTTCTCCCACGTCCACGTCCGCGATATCGATCGACAGAATCTCGAAAGCCGTGTTGGCGTCCAGGGCCTTGTCCAGCACCGTCTTGGAGATCCGATCTGGGTTTTCCAAGACATCCTTGTAACTGTGGGCCGAACCGATGGTGGTGACGATGCCTTCACCCACGCGGGCGATGATCGTTTCTTCGGTGGCCCCGCCAACGAATCGGTCCAGGTTGGTGCGGACTGTGACTCGGGCCTTGGCCTTGATCACGATTCCGTCCTTGGCCACACCGTCGATGGTGGTTCGTCCCGAGGCCGGGTTGGGGCAATCGATGACGCGAGGGTTGACCGAAGTGTTCACCGCGTCCTTAACCGTCTTTCCAGTGCCTCGGGTCGCCAGATCGATGGCGCAAGCGCGGTCGAACTCCAGGTGAATGCTGGCCTTCTGCGCGCCAATGAGCGCTCGCACCACCATTTGGACGTCGCCGCCGGCCATGTAGTGCACGTTCAATTGGTCCACCGTGATGTTCAGGCCGGACTTCATGGCGTTGATGTAGTTTTCCACCACCAAGCCCACGGGGACTCCTCGCAAACGCATGCCAATCAACGAGACAGGGCCAACATAGGCTCCCGAGGCCCATGCTTTCAGCCAGACGCTGAAGAACGTCCACGCAAAGATTAGCAGCACCAGTGCGACCACCGCCACCGGGGCGCCGATGATCAAGGTCATCGTCTCTACCGCCAGATGCGCCAGGTTTGAATTCATAGTATTAATTGCCTGTTCTCCGCTCCATTAAATCGTTCGCACTACCACTCTAAGGCCCTCTACGGAGACGACTCTTACTGGTGTGCCACGCTCGATCATCCCCCCCTCGGTCACCACATCCACTCGCTTGCCGTCAATGATGGCGGTGCCCGAAGGCCGCAGGTTGGTGATCGCCACGCCCTCTCGATGAACCAGCTCGGGGCGCTCGACCCCTAGATCGCCGCTGGTGCGACGGGCGACAAAAAGCTGTCCAAGACGGCTCGACGGGAAGAAACGGACCCACAGAATAGCGCAGATCACCAGGCCCCCTCCCACACCCAAAAGGACCCAACTCCCAACTGCCGACCCAAAGCGCGAATACGCCAGTGCTACCCCGGCGCCGACGCAGCACAGGCCAACCATTCCTGCAACCAACCCCGGCAACACCGTCTCCAGCAGCAGGAGCAGCACGCCTACCAGGATCAGTGTAACTACCGTGAGCACTTACCTACAGTAAATCCCTTGCATCTTCGCGCAAGCAGTTTCCGACCTCCGGTGGGCCAAACCAAGCGCTCACTCTTGCTGCTAACCCCTCTGGGCAAGATATGGAAACCCTTTGACAAAAAAGGTCCGGACAGTAGGTTGCTTAAAAGAGAGCATTTTAATCCGAATTAACATGCAGATTACACGTGCAGGCGAATACGGAATCTTAGGCCTCTTGAACCTGGCCCGGCGCGGCCCGGGCCACATGGTCATGGTCGAGGAAATCAGCAGGACAGAAGGCATCTCCAAGAGCTTTCTGGCCAAAATCTTTCAAGCCCTCACGCGGGCCGGATTGACCCGCTCCGTCCGCGGCTCAGGCGGGGGCTTCGCTTTGGCGCGCTTGCCCGCCAACATCTCCGTGCTGGAGGTCATTGAAGCCATCGAAGGGCCCATTGCCCTGCAGCGCTGCCTCGCCGCCGAGCCATCCTGCAAACAGGCCCGAGATTGCGTGCTCTGTGGCCTGTTCAAGCGCGCGCAGTATGGCGTGCGGTCCATCTTCGCATCCACCAGCCTTCAGGACCTCGCCGGAGCCGCTCCTCCCGAACGACCGTCAGAGAACTCGACATCCTCCCCGCATGGTGGTCTCATGGATATGCCGGTCTCCGACCTTGCCGATCTTAACCTGAAACTCTCAACCAGGTCTGCCGAGCCACCTCGCGTGTGCCAGACCTCATCTTGACCTATGGGCGAGCCCTACAGCCTCTACAACAAGACGGTGATGGAGCATTTCATCAACCCGCGCAACATGGGCGATCTCGACGATGCCGACGGGGTAGGGGAAGTGGGCGCCGCAGCCTGCGGGGATATCATGAAGATCAGCCTGAAGGTTAAAGACGGACGCATCGAAGATGCGCGCTTCAAAACCTTCGGCTGTGGCTCCGCCATCGCCAGTTCGAGCATGGCCACCGAACTCATCAAGGGCCGGACCGTTGAAGAAGCGCTGTCCCTCTCCAACCAAGAGGTGGTGGATGCCTTGGGTGGTCTACCCCCGGTGAAAATCCATTGCTCCGTGCTGGCTGAGGAGGCGATCAAGGCTGCCCTCGAGGACTACCTCGCGCGGCACCCGGAGGCGCGCAAGATCGCCCCGCCCGCACCCTAGGCTCGTGCCCATGAGGAGCGTCTATCTTGATCATCTCTCGGCGACGCCGCTCCTGCCCGAGGTGTTCGAGGCGATGCGTCCCTACTTCACCGAAGCATTTGGCAATCCTTCCTCCCTGCATCAGCACGGCCTGCGCGTTCGAGAAGCCCTGGCAAAAGCCCGCCAACAGGTGGCGGCGTTAATCAATGCCGAGTCGCCTGACGATATTCTTTTCACCTCCGGAGGCACCGAAGCGGCCAACCTCGCCATCAAAGGGGTTGCCTACGCTAACCAGCGCCGAGGAAACCATTTGGTGGTCAGCGCAATCGAACACCCCTCGGTGCTCAACTCGGTGGAGTTCCTCGAGAAGAACGGGTTTGTATGCACCCGTGTCCGAGTCGACGCCGAAGGACGGGTAGATCCCGCCGACGTCAAAGCCGCCCTGACCGAGAAAACGATTTTGATCGCGGTTCACCATGTGAACCACGACATCGGCACGATTGAACCCATTGCTGAGATTGGCCGGATCGCGGCGGAGGCCGGCGTGCCGCTCTTCGTGGACGCGAGCGCCAGCGGGGGATGGTTGCCGGTCGACGTGCAGGCCATGGGCGCAGGGTTGCTCAGTCTCTCTCCCCACCGTTTTTACGGGCCCAAGGGCGTTGGCATCCTCTATCGGAACCGCCGCGCTCGAGTTGTAGGCATGATTCATGGAGGCGTTCAGGAGAACGGGCGACGTGCCGGAACAGAGAATGTCCCCGCGATCGTGGGCGCGGGCGTTGCGGCGGAAGTAGCCCAGTCCGACTTGGGCAATCGAATCGAGCATACCGCTCGCCTTCAGCGGCGCCTCTGGGAAGGCCTGCGAGAACGAGTCAGTTACATCAGGCTCAACGGCCCGCCCTTGGGGCCGGGCCGGATCAGCACCACCCTGAACATCAGCACCGAGTTCATCGAGGGAGAGGGACAGTTGCTCCTTTGCGACCTGCAAGGCATCGCCGTAGCTAGCGGTTCGAGTTGCGTCAGCAAATCCCTCAAGGTCTCGCACGTCCTCAGCGCCATCGGTTTGGACCACGCCCTGGCTCAGGGCAACCTGATCATGTCCCTTGGCAAGGACAATACCGACGCCGACGTGGATTACGTGCTGGAAACATTTCCTAAAGTAGTGCAGAAGCTTCGTGGCATGTCGCCCCTGTGGGATGAATTCCAGCGCGGTGCCTTGGATTCGGTGATCAGTCCGCGCGGCACAGGGCGCTCCTTTAGCGAGCACGCCGCCGAGCTTAGTGGGAAGCGCTAAGCATCCGGTTTCGTCCGACAGCCTCCGAAAGCGTTGATCCATGTTAGACAAAGAAGCCATTCTCGCCGCCTTGCGTGCCGTTCGATATCCCGGGTATTCAAGGGATATCGTGTCGTTCGGGTTGGTCAAGGACGTTGCCGTGAACGAGGGCGCTGTCAGCGTCTCGATGCAGCTCACCTCCGCCAATCCCCAGGCAGCCCAACAGATCAAGGCCGAGGCTGAGGCTGCTATTAGGGCCCTTCCCGGCGCCCGCCAGGCGTTTGTGGAAGTGCGTCAGCCCGCTGGCGCTCCATCGGCCCCAGCTGCTGGTGGCGCGTTCGCTCACCAAAACCGCATCCCCGGCGTCAAGCATGTGGTCGCGGTGGCCAGTGGCAAAGGTGGAGTCGGCAAGTCCACCGTGTCGGTCAACCTGGCTTGCGCCCTGACCCATCTGGGCGCCCGAGTTGGCCTGCTGGACTGCGATATCTACGGTCCCAGTATTCCGCTCATGATGGGTGTCCACGAGAGACCCACGGTAAGCGAGGCGGAGAAGTTAGTGCCTCCCGGCAATTACGGCGTGAAGCTGATGAGCATCGGTTTCCTGGTCGAGGGCGACCAGCCCGTGATTTGGCGCGGGCCGATGATCACCAAAACCATCCAGCAGTTTCTTTTCTCGGTGGAGTGGGGCGACCTGGATTACCTCCTGGTGGATTTGCCGCCCGGCACCGGGGACGCCCAGTTATCACTTTGCCAGACCGTCCCTTTGGAAGGAGGGGTGATTGTGACTACGCCCCAGGAAGCCTCCTTGGGAGTGGTCCGTAAAGGCATTGCCATGTTTGACAAAGTCAACGTGCCAATCCTTGGTTTGGTGGAAAACATGAGCTACTTCCTCACCCCATCGGGGGAACGCCACGAGATTTTCGGCCACGGCGGTGGCAGAGACGAAGCAGCCCGTCAGAAGGTAAGCTTCCTGGGTGAGGTACCCATTTTCACCGAGATACGACTGGGTGGTGACAAAGGCGTGCCCGTGGTCGAATCAGCACCCGAGTCGGCGCCCGCTCAAGCCTTCCTGACCATCGGAAAAAACCTTCGCGCAAAGCTGAGCTAAAGCTGTCGAGCCCGCATTTCGGCGGGGGTCCCCAAGCCACGCACCTAGCACTGGCTACGGGTTGGAGCCAGAGGAACCACCTTCGGGTGAGAATAAGATCGGCTCGAGCCGGCTCCCATCCTCATCCGCCGGCTTGCGCTGCTAGGGCTTGGGCGTGGTTTCCACCGAAGCGGGATCCACGCGGTACTCCGGGGGCTTATGGATCAGCGGGAGCGCGCCGCCGGTCATGAATTGGCGCAAGATGATCAAGACCAACACGATGATGAGCCCAACGACCACGCGCACCACCCGGGGATCGCGCCCCGGTTTGGGCGGTGGAACAACCGAGTCCGCGTCTACGCGCTGAGAAGGGGTGCGCGAGAGCACCGCCGCTACTCGCTCCACCGTTTGCATCCAATCCACCTTGGGATGCTCCGTGAACGACATCCGATAAAAGTAGGAGTCGCAGTCTTTGCGGGCGCAATAGCCCTGCCGCAGCCGCCCCACCTTCGACTCGGGCGCTTCGCCTTCCGCCGGCGCAGAGCGGATCTGCCCGATCTCCTCGCCGGTCAGCCGAATGCCGCAGGACACACACTCCGCGCTCACGTTCTGGGCGATCACCTCGCCGATCTCGCGGGCATCGAGGCCCGATTCATTCAACACGGTGATCAGTGCCGCGTGATACTCGGGCATCGCATCAACGCGCATCTGCACTGGTGCGGGCATCGTGGTGGCCATGGCCTGGGCGAAAATCTAAGGGTCTTCAGTTACTAGCCGGCGGGCTCGTACCAAATCCAATCCTTGGTCGGCTCGTACGGGAAGAGTGGGTCGGTGGAGAGGGAGCGTGAGAAATTCAGCACCCCCGCGTGTCCGTCTCCGAACAGGATAGGGGAGATGAACTGCTGAGGCGCCCATTTAGGATCATGGATATCCGTGGGGCCGCGCGCATAGTGCCATTGGTACCATTCGGCCATCCCACACCCATAGGGCCGCGCGGGCGGTTCGTGCATCAGGATGTAATGGACCGGCGAGCTCATGTAGCTCTCAGGTTTGCCGGCGATGCCGCGGTCCGCATCCATCGGGACTTTCTTGAAGCCCCCCCCGGCCAGCGTGGCCAGCTTGCCCGCATTGTATTGGAAGCTGCAGCCCGCGGTCTCAAAATCCGAAGGCTTCAACGGAGGGTTCGCACACGGGACGATGGCTTGGCCGTGATCGGCCGAACACCGGTACACTTTCGAGGGCTTTATGTAATTATAGAGAGGTCTGACGGCGGCGGAAGGGTAGATGTTCGCCAAGCGCGGAATCGGGTCGAATCCGCCCAGCGCCCCCACGGTGCTTTTGTCGGTGGTCCCATTGGGCTCGCGAACGTAGAGCGAGGGGTATTTCCAATCGAAATCGTCCACGTACATCTGCATCGCCAGCCCCATCTGATGCAGGTTGTTGACGCAGTTAATCGCTCGGGCTTTCTCCTTACCCCGGCTGAGCGCGGGCATCATCATGCTCGCAAGGATGCCGATGATCGAGATCACCACGAGCAACTCGATCAGCGTAAATCCCCGCGTTTTCGCCCCGCACCGGTTCATAAAATGACCAACCGCACTGGCTCCAGTCGTCCGTGAAATCCATGCAACCGCACGGATGACCGCCATCTAACTCAACCATAGACGCGTTGGTGCTGCCTGGCAAGCCTCACGAAATGAGCCATCTCGGCTCAAAGGCCCGCGGGCTCATACCAAGTCCAATCCTTGGTCGGCTCATAGGGATAGAGCGGATCGGTCGACAGCGAGCGGGAGAAATTCTGCACTGCGGCATGTCCGTCTCCGAAGAGGATCGGCGAGATGAACTGCTGGGGGGCCCACTTGGGATCGTGGATATCGGTGGGACCGCGTGCATAATGCCATTGGTACCATTCGGCGGTTTGACATCCATACGGGCGGGCCGGCGGCTCGTAAACCACGATGTAGTGGACCGGTGAGCGCATGTAGCTCTCGGTTTGTTCGGCCAGACCATCCTCCGACAACGGAACTTTTTTGAACCCGCCGCCCGCCAGCTTGGTCAGCGTGCCGGCATTGTATTGGTAGCTGCAGCCCGCAGCCTCAAAGTCGGACGGTTTCAGCGGCGGGTTTTCGCACGGCGCAATGGCTTGACCCCGGTCGGCCGAGCAGCGGAACACCTTCGATGGCCTGATGTAATTGTAGAGCGGCCGGGCCGTGGCGGAGGGGTAGACGCTCGACAACCGCGATATCGGATCGAAACCCCCCAGTGCCCCTTGGACGTTCTTCTTGGCCGTCCCCCCGACCTCGCTCACAAAAACTGACGGGTACTTCCACTCGAAATCGTCCACGTACAGTTGCATCCCCAAACCCATTTGATGGAGGTTGCTGACGCAGTTGATCGCCCTGGCCTTCTCTTTGCCCCGGCTCAGCGCAGGCATCATCATGCTGGCCAGGATGCCGATGATCGAAATCACCACCAGCAACTCGATCAGCGTAAAGCCCCATGGTTTTGCACCGCGCTGTTTCATACCGCTGCCCCTTTTTAGAGCATTAGCTGGGCCAAACCAGGCACCCAGACCAGGGGGACTTCCCCGCCTCAAACCACGCCCGACGCCTCGTCCCGTCGTGAAACCGCCTGAAATACTTTTAAAGCCCGCGCTTAGGGACGTTTCTCGCGGTGGAGGTCTACGGCGCGCCACAGATACCACGCCGCCACGGTCCGATGCGGGCGCCAGCGTTCGCCATAGCGGGCGAGCTGGGCCTCTTCCGGCATCTTGCGTTTGCCGTAGGCTAGTTGGAAACCACGCCGCACCCCCAGGTCGCCAACAGGAAGCACGTCGGGCCGGCCTAAGTTGAAGATGAGCAGCATCTCGACCGTCCAGCGCCCGATCCCCTTGATCTCCGTAAGCTTTTCGATGATCTCTTGGTCGGTCAAAGCGTCGCAATCCTCGATGGCTGGAACCATGCCCGCTTTCGCCCGTTCAGCTAATCCTTGCACGTATCGCGTCTTGGCGCCGGAAAGCCCAGCCGACCGAAGGCGTTCTGGCGGCGATTGGATGAGATGGTCCGGCGATGGGAACTCGCAGTCCGGGAACAGCGCGCAGAAACGGCCCAGGATGGTTTCGGCGGCTTTGCCGCTGAGCTGTTGGTAGATAATGCTTCGCACCAACGACTGGTAGGGTGTCAGCCTCCTGGGTTCCAGTTTCATGGGGCCGACGCGCGCGATCAGATCAGCCATGATCGGGTCGGCGCTCGAAAGGGCGCGGAGGGCTTTCGGATTCATCAGCGCCGAAGGCTGGCGAACTTCCGGTCGAAAGGAAAGCCCCGTGCAAGGCGCCGGAGCAACTCACGCTTCAATTGCCCGAAGAAGGCAGGAACAATCTGAAAAAGGTCGCTTGATCAAGCGGGCTGAGAAGAACGGAGATCTTCGTGCCATCATCCGAGGTGCGCCGGACGCAATTGCGCCATGAACCAGGGCCGATTGAAGTCGCTTCCTGGAGAAACCAAGCCTTTGCGCTAGACGGCCAGCGGAGAACCGCTGAGCCCATCGCTTGCGGGCTGATCTCGAGCGCTGGATTGAGGAATGCCGGGCTCGCAGAAACCACGGCCAGGCTATTATATCCTCCCGCGGAAATGGCCACAACCTTTGACAATCCCTGCGGTACATCAGTTTGGCCGTAGTGGTTATCGCCCCACGCGATCACGGTGCCATTTGCCAATAGGGCCAGACTGTGAATATCGGCTGCGGAAACGGCAACGACGTTGCTCAAGGCAGGCGGAACCGAAGTCTCTCCAAATTCACTCCGTCCCCAAGCCCTGACCGTGCCATTGTGGAGGAGCGCGAGGCTGTAGAGCTCACCGGCCGCAATCGCTATGACGTTGCTCAGGCCATCCGGCACCCGCAATTGTCCATAAAAGTTATCTCCCCAGGCGGCAACAGTTCCGTCCCCGCGGAGGGCAAGGCTGTGGTAGCCGCCCGCTGCAACGGCCACCACCGCGCCGAGGTCAGCCGGGACAGCGCTCTGTAACCGATGATAGGCGCCGTCCAACACTTTGCCCGCCCCCCAGGCGACCACGGTCCCGTCGCCTCTTAAGGCCAAGCTGTGGTAGCCGCCAGCCGAAATGCTCACCACATTCGTAAGGTCGGCTGGAACCTTGGCCTGGCCGAACGAACTGGCCCAAGGACGATCCAGCCAAGCCGAGACCCGCCCATCGCCGTGGAGGGCAAGCGTATGGGAGCCACCAGCAGAGACGGCAACGACATTGGTGAGGTCAGGTCCAACTGCCAGCTGACCCCAATCGATTACTGTGCCGTATCCGTCCGAGGAACGGGCAGTAGCCGGCTCGCCAGGAGATCGGCTACCGTAGCGGGGTGATCCTGCGAACAAGGGCGAAGCAAAGCGGCTTTCCGGCCGCTGGCCTACTTGGGAAGGCGAGT
>Ga0265314_10000292_pt1 | contig 71982 bp, 60 predicted proteins | sample 4126metaG_FD_203106 | JGI IMG/M metagenome (GOLD analysis project Ga0265314, IMG submission 203106) | Rhizosphere microbial communities from Carex aquatilis grown in University of Washington, Seatle, WA, United States - 4-1-26 metaG | ecosystem: Host-associated > Plants > Roots > Rhizosphere >...
TTTTGCATCCTGGGGGCCGAGGTTGGCAACGTCGGTGAGCTTGGCGCCGGTGGCCGGGTCATGGACGGCGAAGCGGCTGGCGCCGGCGATCCACTCTCCGTTGATGAGGGCGTCGGTCTTGAGGAGGGTTGGGTCTTTGAGGGTGGCGAGGGGGGAAGTCATAAAAGTTGCTACAAAAGAGGTCAATCCGCTCAGGCGCGCCGGCCGCGCAACCACTCCAGCGCCAGCAATAGGCAGGTCGTGAAGATGATCAGCAAGGTGGCGACGGCGGCAATGGTGGGCGAGATGTTTTCGCGAATGCCGGTGAACATCTGGCGCGGCAGCGTGGTCTGCTCGGCGCCGGCCAGAAACAGCGTGACCACCACTTCGTCGAACGAAGTGGCAAAGGCGAACAAGGCACCCGAAATGACGCCCGGCGCAATCACCGGCAGCGTCACGCGAAAGAAGGTTCTGAGCGGCGTCTCACCCAGGCTGAGCGAGGCGCGCACCAGGTTGTGGTTGAAGCCCGCCAGGGTCGCCAGCACGGTGGTCAGCACAAAGGGCGCCCCTAGCGCGGCGTGCACGATGATCAGGCCCAGGTAGCTATCGGCCAGGCCCAGCGGCGCAAAGTACAAATAGGTGGCCACACCCACCACGATGAGCGGGACCACCATGGGCGAAATCAGCACGGCCATGAGCAGGCCCTTGAAGCGAAACTCGGTGCGCGAGAGGCCCACGGCCGCCATCGTGCCCAGCACGGTGGCAATGACCGTGGCGGAGGGCGCGACGATAAAGCTGTTGCGCGTGGCGCGCGTCCATTCCTCGGCCTGAAACAGGTTGCGGTACCACTTGAGCGACCAACCCGGGATGGGGTAGGTAAGGAAAGAGCTGTCCGAGAACGACAGCGGCACCATCACCAGGATGGGCGCCAGCAGAAACAACAGCACCGCCACACACAGGGCGCGCACCAGCCACCAGCCGATCTTGTCGGCCAGGGTGGCGTAGCGCGGAAATTCAGGCATTCGAAGAAGCATGGTCACCGTTCTCTCTCTAAGGCAATGCTGAATAAGTCACCGCGATGACGCGCGCCGTGCATCGGGATGGGCTGCAAGGCGCGAACCGCAGTCATAGCCGCAGCCATGGCGAGGATTTGCAACGCCGCAGACCGCCCGAGGGACGGATGCGCGGCGCGTGAGGGGCTTGTTCAGCATTGCCCTAACCCAGACTGAGCTCGGCCTTGCCAAAGCGCCGGTAGACGCTATAGAGCAGCAGCGTGGCGGCCAGCAATACGGCGCCCAGCGCGCACGCCATGCCCCAGTTCACCACCACGTTGGTGTAGCGCGCGATGTAGTAGCTGAGCATCTGGTCGTCCGCGCCGCCCAGCAGCGCGGGGGTCACGTAGTAGCCGATCGACAGGATGAACACCAGCAGCACGCCCGCGCCTATGCCCGGATAGGTCTGCGGCACGTACACCCGAAAGAACGCCGCCAGCGGCGAGCTGCCCAGCGACACGGCCGCGCGCACATAAGTGCCGGGCACGCTTTTCATCACGCTATAGAGCGGCAAGATCATGAACGGCAGCAAGATGTGCACCATGGCAATCACCACGCCGGTGCGGTTGAACAGCAGCGCCAGCGGCTCGTGGATGATGCCCAGCCCCATCAAACCCCGGTTGACCAGCCCCTCCGACTGCAGCAGCACGATCCACGCGGCCACGCGCACCAGGATGGAGGTCCAGAACGGCACCAGCACCAGAATCATCAGCACATTGGCCGGGCGTGGCGGCAAGTTCGCCAGCCACCAGGCCAGCGGATAACCCAGCAGCAGGCAGATGGCCGTGACCACCAGGCTGATGTAGAAAGTGCGCAGCAGGATGGCGCCAAAGGCGCGCTGCTCCACGGGCATGCGCTCCACGTCGCCCATGGCATCGCGGCGCAGGTCCACCGAAGCGAGCAGGTAGTCGGGTGTCCAGCGCGCGCCGTTCTTGGCAATGGCGCGCCAGAACGGCGCCTCGCCCCAGCGCGGGTCGGCGTCCAGCAGGCGCTGCTTGATGGCTTCGGCGTTGCCCTCGAAGGGCAGGCCGCGGTAGGCCCCCATCACCATGGAGCGGGCGCCCGGCACTTCGGCATTCAACCTGCGCGCCAGCGCGCCGGCGTCGGAAATGTCGGGCAGCCCGGCCAAATCACCCACCAGCGCCGCGTAGGCGGCTGCTGGGGGCGCGGCACGGCGGTCCCATTTTTTAAGCACGGGAATCGTCGCCGGCAGCGCGCTGGCGACTTCCGGGTTTTCCACCGCGCGCATGAGCAGCGCGGCAATCGGCACCAGCAAGGTGAACACCAGGAACACCAGCAGCGGCAGCGTCAGGCTGAAAGCCCGCCACTTGCGCCGCAGTTGCGCGCGCGCCAAAGCCTTGCGCAAGGCGGCGGGGTCGGTGCCATCCAGCCCTGGCCCAGAGAGGGGCATGGCCATGGCGTCTGAAGCTGCCTGCATGGTGTCGCTCACCGCAATACCGTGCTATTACTGCGTGGCCCAGGAGGCAAAGCGCTTTTCAAGCGATTCGCCCTGGTCGGCCCAGAAAGCCACGCTGAACTGCAGGGCTTCCTTGGCGTTGGCGGGTGAAGTCGGCAGGTCGTCCAGCACCTTTTTGTCGAGCTTGGCCAACGCCTTGTTGTTGGCGGGGCCGTAGGCAATGTTCTGCGCGTACGCCGCCTGTTGCTGGGGCTGCAGGGTGTACGAGATGAACTTGAGCGCCGCGTCCTTGTTGGGCGTGCCACGCGGAATGGCCCAGTAGTCCAGGTCGTAGATGCCGCCGGGCCAGTAGATCTTGAGGTTGCGGCCTTCGCGGTTGGCGGCGTCGATGCGGCCGTTGTAGACCGTGGTCAGCACCACGTCACCCGCGACAAGAAATTGGGGGGCCTGTGCACCGGCTTCCCACCACTGAATGTTGGGCTTGAGCTCGCCCAGCTTCTTGAAGGCGCGGTCGGCGCCCTCTTTGGTGGCCAGCACCTTGTACACGTCGGCAGGCTTGACGCCATCGGCCAGCAGGGCAAATTCGAGGTTGTAGCGTGCGCCCTTGCGCATGCCGCGCTTGCCCGGGATCTTTTTGGTGTCGAAGAAGTCGGCCCAGCTGGTGGGCGCCGTCTTGAGCTTGTCGCCGTTGTAGGCCATGACGGTGGACCAGACAAAAATCCCCACCCCGCAATCGGTGACGGCGGCCGGCTGCAAGTCGGCCTTGCTGATGATTTTGCTGTAGTCGAGCTTTTCAAACAGGCCTTCGTCGCAACCGCGTGCCGCGTCGGGCGATTCGACTTCGACCACATCCCAGGTGATCTTCTTCGTCTCGACCATGGCCTTGATTTTTGCCTGCTCACCGTTGTATTCAACCGCCACGAGCTTGTTGCCGGCCTTCTCATAGGGCTCGTAAAACGCCTTCTTCTGGGCGTTGGCGTTGGCGCCGCCAAAGTTCACGACGGTGAGCGACTGCTCGGCAAAGCTGGGCAGCGCGACGCAGGCAGACAGGGCTGCGCAGGCGATCAGGCTCTTGTGTTTCATGGTGTGTCTCCTTGGGTGTTATCGAACGGAACGGGAAAGCGCTAATAAAAGGCTAATGGAGCGCAGGCGCGGTGTAGATGCGCGTCGACTCGGGCGGGAACTCCAGCCCTACGGCATCGCCCGGTTGCGGCAGTGCGCTGGCACCGACGCTGCTGAGTGCCAGCCGCACCGTGGCAAGAGACTGGCCGGCGCCCACATCGCACATCAGGCGCAGGTGGTCACCGTGGTAGATGGCGCGGCTGACCGTGGCGCGCAGCACCTGCCCGGCAGGCGCACTGGATGCGGGGTGCAGCACGATGCGCTCGGGGCGCACGCAGGCTTCTGCGCGTGCGCCGTCCGCTGCGGCGTTCACGTTGACGCCGGCGAGGCGCTGCCCATCGGGCAGGACCAGAGCGGCACTGCCGGCGCGGATTTCAAGCTTGCCAACGAGCACCGTGCTGTCACCGACAAAACCCGCCACAAAACGGTTGGCGGGCGTTTCGTACAAGGACGAGACATCGGCGAGCTGCTGAATCACCCCCTCGTTAAACACTGCCACGCGGTCGCTCATGGTCAGCGCCTCGCTCTGGTCGTGCGTCACGTAGACAAAGGTCACGCCGAGCTGCTGGTGCAGCTCCTTGAGCTCTATCTGCATGTGCTCGCGCAGCTGCTTGTCGAGCGCGCCCAGGGGCTCGTCCATCAGCACCAGCTGCGGGTTGAAGACCAGCGCGCGCGCCAGCGCCACGCGCTGCTGCTGGCCCCCGGAGAGCTGCGAGGGCAAGCGATCGGCCATGCCGACAAGACGCACCATGTCGAGCGCCTTGGCGACGCGCTTGGCCTGGTCGTCCTTGGATACCTTGCGCACCGTCAGCGGGTAGGCGACGTTCTGGCCCACGCTGAGGTGCGGGAACAGGGCGTAGTTTTGAAACACCATGCCGAAGTTGCGCTTGTGCGGCGGCGTGCTGGTGATGGGCGCGCCATCGAGCAGGATGTCGCCCGCCGTGGGCGACTCAAACCCGGCCAGCATCATCAAGGTCGTGGTTTTGCCGGAGCCCGAGGGGCCCAGCAGGCTCAGAAACTCGCCGCGCTGGATATCGAGGTTCAGCGCGCGCACCACGAGCTGCACGCCGTCGTAGGTTTTCTGCACGCCGCTAAAGCGGACCAGGGGTTCTGCGTGGCTCATGGCTTGGGCAATCGATGCGGGTGGAGGGTGCGCGCGTCAGGCGAGAGCCGCCAGGGTGTCGGCCAGGATCGCCAGGCCTTCTTCCAGCAGCTCGTCGGATGCCGTCAGCGGCACGAGGATGCGGATCACATTGCCATAGGTTCCACAGGACAGCAAGATGAGGCCCCGGCGCGCCGCCTCGGCCACCACTTTTTTCGCCAGCGCAGCATCGGGCCGGTGCACGTCACCGCCTTCGAACAGCTCAATGGCCACCATGGCGCCCAGCCCCCGCACATCGCCGATGCTGGGCTGCTTTTCTGCCAAGGCCTTGAGCCGCGTGACCAACAGCGCACCCATGGCACGGCTGCGCGCCAGCAGTTGCTCCTGCTCAAACGCCTCGAACACGGCGAGGGCCGCGGCGCAGGCCACAGGGCTACCGGCATAGGTGCCGCCAAGCCCGCCGGGGGCCGGTGCGTCCATCACCTCGGCACGCCCCACCACGCCGGCCAGCGGGAAACCCCCAGCAAGCGATTTGGCGGTGGTGATGAGGTCCGGCGCCACGGGCCATTGTTCACAGGCAAACCAGGTGCCGGTGCGGCCGGCGCCGGTCTGCACTTCGTCGGCAATCAGCAGGATGCCGTGGCGGTCGGCCAGTGCCTTGAGGCCGCTGATGAATTCCGCTGGCGCCACATAAAAACCACCTTCGCCCTGCACCGGCTCGATGATGAAAGCCGCGACACGCTCGGGCTCGACATCGTTCTTGAACAGCAGCTCGACCGATTGCAGGGCCTGCGCCACGCTCACGCCGTGCAGGGCGTTGGGAAACTGCGCGTGGTAGACCTCGGCGGGGAACGGACCAAAACCGGTCTTGTACGGCACCACCTTGCCAGTCAACCCCAGCGTGAAGTTGGTGCGGCCGTGGTAGCCACCGGTGAACGCAATCACCGCCGGGCGCCGGGTGTGGGCGCGGGCAATTTTCACGGCGTTTTCCACCGCTTCGGCGCCGGTCGTGAGCAGCAGCGTCTTTTTGGCGAAATCGCCAGGTGCCAACGCGTTCAGTCGCTCGGCAACCTCCACATACGGTTCGTAGGCGACCACCTGGAAGCAGGTATGGGTGTAGCGATCGAGCTGCGCTTTCACAGCCGCGATGACGCCCGGATGCAGGTGGCCGGTGTTGAGTACGGCAATGCCGCCGGCAAAGTCAATGTAGCGGCGGCCTTCCACGTCCCACAGCTCGGCGTTGCGCGCCTTCTGCACAAAGATCTCGTGGGTCTGGCCCACGCCGCGTGCCACGGCCGCATGGCGGCGGGCAAGCAGGGCGGCGTTGGTGAAATGGGGTTCGTGCTGCATGGCGGTCAAAGGCTCTGGCGAGCGGAAAGAAGAGCGATGGGAGGAATTCTGGGAGCCGCCCGGCGCTTCGTCCATGTACACGCGCGCAGATTTTTTCGCGCACTGTGCAGGTCTAGAATCCTCTACAGGCAAACCCCTATACGGCGCCGCCCATATGGCACAAGGCGCCACCCTGGCTGCGGCACACTCGCTGCACTTTTCCTTCCTTGGTTCGTCCGATGCTCACCCTCCGTGCAGACCTTCCGACACCGCTGGTGAGCCAGATCGTGGACGGCCTGCGCGAGCAGATTGCCGGCCACGTGCTCAAGCCCGGCAGCAAGCTGCCGTCCATCCGCGCCTTTGCCGCGGCGCACGGCGTCAGCGTGTTCACCGTTGTCGAAGCCTACGACCGCCTGGTGGCACAGGGTTGGCTGGTTTCGCGCGCCAACGCCGGTTTTTTCGTCAAGCGGCGCGGCGACGAAATCGCGCAAGTGGGCGCTGCCGAACGCCCTGCCCCGCGCTTCGATACCCGCTGGTACCTCAAGCAGATCTTTGAAAACCGCAATTTGCCGATGAAGCCCGGCTGCGGCTGGTTGCCCAACGACTGGCTGTTTGGCGATGCCGTCAAGCGCAGCATGCGCCACCTGTCCACTGGGAGCGCCGACCTCGCCGGCTACGGCCTGCCCCACGGCCACATGCCGCTGCGCAGCGTGGTGGTCGAGTCACTGGCAGAACACCAGGTCAGTGTGGGAGCCGACCAGGTGCTGCTGACGCAAGGCTCCAGCCAGGCGCTGGACCTGATTGCGCGCCGCCTGGTCAAGCCCGGCGACGTGGTGCTGGTGGACGACCCCGGCTACCCGAACCTGATGTTCATGCTGCGCTTCGTTGGCGCGCAGGTCGTCGGGGTCCCGCGCACCCCCACAGGTTACGACCTGGGCGCGCTCGAAGCCTTGCTGACGGCGCACCGGCCGAGCGTTTTTTTCACGCAGCCACGGCTGCAAAGCCCGACCTGCTCGCTGGCCTCGGTAGCGCACCTGCACCGCCTGCTGCAACTGGCCGAGCAGCACGGTTTCCTGCTGGTCGAAAACGACCTCTATGCCGACATGGACACGGGTGTGCGCCCGTCGCTCGCAAGCCTGGACCAGCTCAACCGCGTGCTCTACGTGGGCAGTTTCTCCAAGACCATTTCACCCAATCTGCGCACCGGCTTTGTGGCCGCCCGGCCCGGCCTGGTGGAGGAACTGGTGCAGCTCAAGATGATTTCTGGCCTTACCTCGTCAGAGATCACCGAGCGCATCACGCTGGGCGTGGTGACCGACGGGCGCTGGCGCAAGCACCTCAAATCCTTGCGCGAACGGCTGGCCGAAGCACACCGCACGGTGGGGCGCCGCCTGGAGGGTTTGGGTTTCGAGTTGTTCCATGAACCCGAAGCCGGCATGTACCTCTGGGCACGCCACCCCGACATGCCCGACAGCGCCGAACTCTCGCGCGCAGCCACCAGCGCCGGCATCATGCTCGGGCCGGGCGAGCTGTTTCTGGTGGAGCCGCGCACCACGGGGTGGCTGCGCTTCAACGTAAGCTTCAGCCTGGATGAGCGGCTCTGGTGCTTTCTCGAAGAGCGCATCGAACAAGGCGCGCAGACAGCGTTGTGAGCGCTGTGAGCGCTGTCTGCACCTGCTCCAGCCCATCGAAAGGCGTACAGTCGCGCTCGCCCCATGGGACAGCAGAAGGGAGTGCCATGTCTTCTTCCCTGAACTTAAGGCGCCTACGGCGCGCCGCCCGCGCCGGCGCCTTGGGAGCGCTGTTGATCGCTTGGCTGTGCACGGCCACGGCCCAGCCTGCGGCACCCACTGCCAGCGCGGAGCCGCGCAGCAACGCCTTTGGCGATCCGTTTCTTCAGGTCACCGACGCAATGCCGGGTTGCCCCCTGCCCGAAGGCCCGCTCTACACCGCGCAGCAAGTGCGCGAACTCGCCCATGTGCGCGCCCAGCACGGCGGCAGCTGTTACAGCGCGGGACGCTGCAGGCTACCCAATTCCTACTTGTACGACGCAGACATCGCCCCACGCTTGCAGCGCTACCTGCGCCAGGACGGCCGCTTCAATGACACCAGCGTGTGGATACTGAGCCAGCGGCGCATCGTCACCCTCATGGGCTGCGTGCAAACCGCCGCGCAGTCCGAGTCGATGGAGCACGCGGCCGCACTGGTGGACGATGTGATGGGCGTCGTCAACCTGCTCTCGGTGGGAACAGCGCCGCAAGCAACGCGTTACCCAGTGGCAGCGCAGAAGCGGCCTTGAGCACCGCTCACCAGGGGCCGCTTTGCGGGGCGTTCCCAACCGCTGCTTGCACGTTCGAAGCCTGCCTCTGAGCCGAGCGCTCAAAGGGCAAAAATCTTCCCTGGGTTGAGGATGTTCTTCGGGTCCAGCGCCTGCTTGATGGCGCGCATCGCGCCCACGGCGCCAGCGCCGGTCTCGTCCAGCAGAAAACCCATTTTGTGCAGGCCCACACCATGCTCTCCGGTGCAGGTGCCGCCGAGCTGCAGGGCACGGGCGACGAGCTGGTGGTTGAGCTGCTCCGCCTGGCTGCGTTCGGTCGGGTTTTCAGGGTCGAGCAGGTAGCCGAAGTGGAAGTTGCCGTCGCCCACATGGCCGACGAGGAAGTACGGGATGCCGCTGGCCTCGGCCTCCTGCACCGAATCGAGCAGGCAGTCGGCCAGACGGCTGATGGGCACGCAGGTGTCGGTAGTGATCGCCCGGCAGCCGGGGCGGCTTTGCACGGCGGCAAAGTAGGCGTTGTGCCGCGCCGCCCACAGGCGCGTGCGCTCTTCCGGTGTGCTGGCCCATTCAAAAGCCTGGCCGCCAAATTCGCTGGCAATGTCCTGCACGGTCTCGGCCTGCTCGCGCGCGCTGGCGGGTGAGCCATGGAATTCCATCAGCAGCAGAGGCTCCTCACGCAGGCTGAGCTTGCTGTGCGCATTCACCATGCGCACGCTGTTGGCGTCAATCAGCTCACAGCGTGCAATCGGCACGCCGAGCTGAATGGTCTGAATCACCGTGCGCACCGCCGCCTCAATGCTCGGGAACGAGCAAATGGCGGCCGACACCGCTTCGGGCAAGGGGTAGAGCCGCACCGTGACTTCGGTGATGACGCCCAGCGTGCCTTCGCTGCCGACCAGGAGGCGCGTGAGGTCATAGCCAGCGCTGCTTTTCTTGGCGCGCGTGCCGGTACGAATCACCTCGCCGCTGGCCAGCACCACTTCGAGCGCCAGCACGTTCTCGCGCATGGTGCCGTAGCGCACGGCGTTGGTGCCACTGGCGCGCGTCGCGGCCATGCCGCCAATACTGGCGTCGGCGCCGGGGTCTATGGGGAAGAACAGGCCCGTGTCTTTCACCGCCTCGTTGAGCTGTTTGCGCGTGATGCCGGGCTGCACGGTGACGGTGAGGTCTTCCGCGTTGACCGAGAGCACCCGGTTCATGCGGTTCACATCCAGGCTGATGCCCCCCTGCACGGCGAGCAGATGGCCTTCGAGCGAGGAGCCTGCGGCATAGGGAATAACCGGCACACCGTATTCGTTTGCCAGGCGCAAGGCATCTTGTACGTCTTGCGTGTTTTCGGCAAACACGACAACGGACGGCGGCGGTGCCTGCATCGAGCCCTCGTCGCGGCCATGCTGTTCGCGCACCGAGAGCGCCGTGGAGCATTGCGCCCCAAAGCGCTGCTGCAGCGCCTCCAGAAAAAGCTGCGGCACGGGCCGCAGGGCGATGGTGGGAAGCAGGTGGGCGGCTTGGGCGGGGGCGTTCATCGGTGGTCTCCAGTGCGGGAAAAAGAATACCACCGCGCCCCCCGCCTTGCACCCTGGCCCGTCATCGGTGCGTCAGGGTCCGTGGGCTGCCTCAGGGCTTGGCGCCCTGGTCGAATTCTTCGTGTGACAGAACGCCATCATGGTCGGTGTCGATCTGCGCAAAGCGGTTGTCTATGGCGGGCAGCGCCTTGGCCTCCTGGGCGCTGAGTTTGCCGTCGTGGTTGGTGTCGGCGCGGGCAAAAGCAGCGCTGGCGGGGCCAAATGTGGCCGTGGGGGCAGCGTGGCCCGAGGAAGCTTGGGAAGTGCCACCGGTGGTGAAGGCACTCTGCCCCATGGACTGCGCGGGCGCGGCGGGCGTCTGGAGTGGCGGCTGGGTTTGGGCATGCAGCGAGGCACTGCCGCCCAGCGCCATGGCCGCGATCAGCATGACGCTGCGGGTGTCAAAAAAGTGGGGGGTACGGGGCATGGTGCTGGGAGTGGTACTTTTCATGGGTGGCGCCTTTGCCAGAGTTGAACAGGCCTGCATTGCACTGCAGCATGAACGCCGAGACCAGCACTTTTGCCGCTTGTTGCCTGCACCAACATTTCGGCGCACGGTGTAAAGGCCTGTGCTGGCGGGAACCCACCGCCGTTGGGGGTATCGGGTGTCACGCACAATGCGGTCGCACATTGCGAGGAGGCATCTACATGGGCAAACGACTCACACAAATCGCCACGCGCACCGGCGACGACGGCACCACCGGCCTGGGCAACAACACCCGCGTGCCCAAGTACCACCTGCGCGTACAGGCCCTGGGCGACGTGGACGAACTCAACTCACATATCGGCCTGCTGCTGTGCGAGCCATTGCCGGCTGAGGTGCGCGAGCTGCTGATCGACGTGCAGCAACAGCTCTTCAACCTGGGCGGCGAGCTGTCGATCCCAGGGTTCGAGTTGCTGAAAGAAGCGGCCGTACTGCAGCTCGACCAGGCGCTGGCCACCCACAACAGCACACTGCCGCGCCTGCAGGAATTCATCCTGCCCGGCGGCACGCGCGCCGCAGCCCAGGCCCATATCTGCCGCACTGTCGCCCGCCGCGCCGAGCGCGCCGTGGTGGCGCTGGGCGCCCAGGAAGCGGTGCACGAGGCGCCGCGCCACTACCTCAATCGCCTGTCGGACCTGATGTTCGTGCTCTCGCGCGTGCTCAACCGCATGGACGGCGGCGACGATGTGTACTGGAAGAGCGAGCGGCTGGCGAAGAGCGAAGCCGGCGACGCTTCTTGAGCGAAATGCTATTTTATTGATAGCTCCTAGCGCTTACCACATAAGCGTTAGAAGCCTGAAGCACTTAAACTTTTTACGACGCTGGGCGATACAGACTCAGCCTTGCAGCAGCGCCAGCACGCGCAACACTTCGTCCTGCGTGCGGTAGCGGCCAAAGGCGCGCTCCTCCTGCTCGCGCACGATGGGGAAGCTCTGGAGCATGTAGGCCGCGTCGTCGGCGTCCAGGCCATAAAGGTAGAAGAACAGCGCGTCCAGCGCCGCCATGCGGGCGTGGCGTTCGTCCTCGTTCCAGGCCAAGGGCGGCAGCACGGCGCCAGCGGCGTCTACATAGCCCAGGTCGCGCGCGAACGGCGCCAGATCGTGCGCGGTGTAGCACAGCGCCAGCACCTGTGGCAGCACAAAGTCGGCCACGCTGGGGTTGGCATGGCGACCGTTCATCAGCCGCGCTTCGCGCATGGCCTGGACAAAGACCGGTGGCAGCGGCGCGCTGAAACGCTCGGGCGCAATGACGGGGAGCTGCTCCAGAATAAACAAGTTGATGGTCTGGCCTTGCAGCTTTTGCCGCAGCACGAAGTCGAACGCGAAACTGTTGAGGTTGGCTGCCAACAGCGCCGCTTCTGCCGCCGCGTCCCGCGGCGCCAGGCCTTGGGGGATGAGCAGCGGCAGCTTGTTGCCAAAGGCGACTGCCGGAAACACGCTGGCAATCATGCTGCGCGCGTTGGTCGGCGCGCTGATTTCCTTGAAGCCCAGCGCCCATTCGTAGGGGTTGGACGTGACCTGCTCGCCCTCCACGTAGTACTGCGGCACCGGGTAACGGTCTGGACTGGTCTTTTCTACATCCGCCAGGGGCTGCGGCTGCGCGGCGCGGTGCAGGTTGGCGCTATTGACCACCACATCTGCCGCGCGGTGGTCGTACATCTGCACCATCTTGCCTTCGTAGAGCGGTAGCGCGATGGCGCCCGCCCGCGTCCAGCGGTTCTGCGTGCTGCGCTCCCAGCCCTGGGCTTGCAACTCCGGTGCGGTGAGAAACAGCGCCGAGTCGTTGGTCATGTGGAACATGGTGGCGTACTTCACCGGCCAGGCCCGCACCTCTGGCGCCTGGCCAGTGCTGGCGCTCACGGCGCCATGGCGCACCAGCACCGGGTGGCGCGCGTACAGGGCGAGGGTGATGTCGGCATCACGCTGGCTCCTGAAAATGGGCGCGGCGCCGGTGTTGGGGTTGACGCGCGCGAAGTCGGCGGCGCTCAAGCTCAATAGTCGGCCAGGGGCGTCGAGGTCGTCAAGGCTGTGCAGGTAGAAAGCGCAGCGGCTCGGCAGCGGCTGGGCTGCGGCCTCGTCTTCGGCTGGGGCCATGCGCGGCGCCCGGCCAAAGACCAGAACGCAGAACTTGAACCGGGAATCGACATCGGGGAAAAAAACCTTGCGGTTCTCGAAGTCGTACAAGGCGTAGAGCCGCCCGGTGCTGCTGATGGAGCGAAAGAACGGCGCCGCGCCCTTGTCGGCGGCAATGCCGCTGGGGGCAACCAGGGCCACCACGCCCTCCGGGTTGATAAGGCTTTGCGCGCGCTCGACAAACAGGCTGTAGAGGTTCACGTCGCCCCCGCCGAGCAGCGGAAAATCGCCACTGCCCTGCTTGCCATTGCCGAGCACGCGCGCGTTGGCTTCGGCGCGCTCGCACGCCGCCTGGTAGCTTTGCCACAAGGGGGTGTCGCCGACCTTTTCCTGGGCGATGAGGCGCTTGCGATCGGCCGCGCGGCTTTGCTGGGCAATGGCTGCGTCTCGCTCGGCAAACCATTCCACTTCCTGCAGCTTGATGCGGTCCCACGGCGGGTTGCCGATGACGGCATCGAACCCCGCGTCGCTCGCGCCTTTTCCGACACCGCCAAAGACCGTGGGGAACTGCGTCCACCAGTGGAAAAAGGTCTCGCGGCGCGCCAGCGCGCGCGCTTCGGTGATGAGGGCGTTGGCCTCTGCCACACCTGCGCCTTTAGTACCCGCCGTGCCGGCAGCCAGCACCTGTGCCAGGTTCACGCCCGGCCCCAGGAGGTACTTCAGCGCGCAGCGCAGCGCCTGGGTGCGCGGCGCGTCGCCCGCAAGCAGGCGCTGGAGCTGGGCCGCGCTGGCCACCGGCCAGCCAGGTACCAGCCAGCGCAGCGCGCGCCAGAAGTCGAGCACCGAGAGGATGGGCGCCATCTTCGCGCCAGCGTCCAGTACCAGTTGCCGCGAGAGGGCGGCTTCGGCGATGTCCACGTCGGTCAAATCGGCCACCTGGGCAATTTGCGCACCGGCCAGAGCCAGCCGGTCGAACTCGCTTTGCAGCAGCAGCGCGCCCAGATGCTGCAGGCCTTGCTGCACCTGCGCAAGGCGTTCGCCGTGCAAGCTGTCGCCGGTCTTGAGGTGGTGGTCCAGGAAGGACAGCGGCGCGCCGACGGTGAAGGTGTGTAGCCACAGAGCGGTTTTGGCCAGTTCGACGGCCATGGGGTTCTTGTCCACGCCGAAGATGGTTTTCTTCAGAATCATGCGGCGCACGATGTGCCGGTCGTCCAGCTGCGCATCGGTCACCGCCCAGCCATGCGCTTGCGCGGTTGTTTTGATGCTCCGGCGGATGTGGCTGATGCGCGCCAGCAGCGGGCTTTGCCAGGGACGGCCGCTTTCCTCCAGGTGCGCCGCCCAGGGCTGCGCGCCGACGAGCAGCGTGGCCGCCGCCATGGCCTCGAGCACGCGGTCGGCCAGCTCGTCCACCAGCGCCACGAGGAAGTGGCCGCTGCCCATGGCGGGGTCGCAGACCTTGAGCTCCAGGATACGGCTGGCCGGGTCGAGCGCGTCGAGCAGCTCCCATTCGGGCGGGTTGAGCGAGGCTTTGCGCGCCCACTTTTTTAACTGCGCTTCAAAGCGCTGCACGCGCGTGGCCACCAGCCGGCCTACCGATTCGCGCAGCACCAGCCGCACCAGGTCGTCGTGCGTGTAGTAGCTGCCCGACACCTTGCGCGCAAAGCTCGACGGCGTGGCCTCGATGCGGTCCACCTCGGCTTTGTCTTTGTAGTCGTCGCGCGCCTGCACCCGGTGCACCAGGCTGTATTCAAGCAGACGCTCGTAGATGCTGCCCAGGTGCGCGACGGCGAGGTCGCGGTAGTTAATCCAGCCGCGCAGCAGGTCTTCGGTGCGGCGCGAAAGCGCGTCGATGATGGGCGCCATCACCTTGTCGGGCACGTCGGTTCGCTCCAGCAGTGGCGCACGGGCGCGATTGAACAGACCACCGTTGTAGGCCGGCATGCCGATGTCGTCGTCGCCCTTGTTGATAAGGCCAAACACGCCGCGCAGCGCCAGCCAGATACGCGGCATGGTGCTGGAAAAGCTCGCTCCGGCGTCCACCTTGTCGCGCACTTCTTCGCGGATGCGGCGCACGCTGTAGGGTGCGTAGCGCGGGTCGTGCACCGGGAGCAGGTGGCGGTCTTCTGCGTAGAACAGGAACAGCAGGCGGTAGAGCATGACCAGCGCCGCCTCGCGCACTTCTTCCAGGTAATCGGGCGTGAACTGCTGGCGCGTGAACTGGCCGTAGCCCACGGTGTGCGTGCGCGCCTCCAGGTCGTCGCGGCGCAGTGCGTCGGCCAACTGGGGGAACACGTCGGCAAAGACGCGCGCGCCCAGGTCTTGCGAGACGCGCTCTTCGTACAAGCGCGCTTCGTTCAGCGCATAGGCGTGAAAGCTGCGGCCGGTGCTGTCCCAATCTTGCGGCAGGAAGGCGGCGCGGCCAAAGAACAGCGCGAACAGGCGCAGCGCATGCGCGGGGGCGAAGTCTTCGATATGGCGTTGGTGGCCGGGCAGTTCAAGCGCGGCGGCGAGGTCGATTTCAAAGAAATCTTCCGAGCGCGAGCGCGCGTCCTGCCAGTACAGGCGCCACACCGCGCCATTGGTCAGCACGCCCCACTTGACGGCGCGGTCGGAGACCACGTCGGCGCGGCTCAGGTAGCGCAGCATCTGGCTCGACGGCGCGTCAGGGTCGGTCGCTTCAGCGGCATCGCCCCGGTCGAGCGCCCGCAGCCAGCGTTTGGCTTCGAGCAGCGCCAGACCGTGGCGGTAGCGCTGGTCGTCCTTGAGGGGCAGCGCTGCGGCCTTGGCGGCGGAGTTGGCAAACAGCAGCCAGTCCGGCACGTCTTCGCGCCGCTTGCCCGAGAGGTTGACTTGCGGGAGCGTGTCTTCCCAGCCCAGCGCGAGCAGCACCGGGGCGATGATTTCGCTCTCGGTTTGCGCTTCGTTCAGGGTGCTCTGCGCAGTGCGTCCGGCAAAAATTGGGGCGAGCGCGGCGCGCAGGCCATCGAGCGCGGCGGCGTCCAGCGCCCGGTGCGCTGGCGTCTCCAGGATGCCGCGCGTGAGGAAATCCTGGGTGAAAAGCTGGCCCTGCATATGCGTGTGATGAGAAATCAGTGCCGCAGTGTACGGGGTTGCGCCGGTAACTCCTGTTTTGCTAGCTGCTAGCGCTTATCTCATCAGCGCTAGCGGCCGAAAGCACATGAACTTTTATCGAGGCTGCAGTATCGCCATGGTGATGCGCGATACACACGTCAGCTCGCCTGCGTCGTTCACCATTTCAATCGCCCACACCTGCGTGGTGCGGCCGATGTGCACCGGGCGCGCCGTGCCCGTCACCCAGCCACTGGTGGCGGCGCGCAGGTGGTTGGCGTTGATGTCCAGGCCCACGCCGCGGTGGCCTTCGGGGCTGGCGTAGAAGGCGCCGATCGAGCCCAGGGTTTCGGCCAGCACCACGCTGACGCCGCCGTGCAGCAGGCCAAAGGGTTGGCGCGTGCGCTCATCCACCGGCACGCGACCGCGCAGGTAGTCGTCGCCAACTTCGGTGAACTCAATGCCCAGATGGGTGACGGCGGTGTTCTCGCTGGTGCGGGCGCACTCGGCGAGCGTGATGGGTTTCTTCCAGATCGACATCGTGTTCCCTCGTATGGCAGCGCGCCACAGGTGCGCCAGTAGGCCGGAAATTACCAGAGTGGCGCCTACCCTGTGCGTCGCGGGGGTGTCAGCCGCGCATGCTGCCCGTCTGCACGAAGCGCTGGTGCCAGGACAGCGCTTCGCCTAGCAGGTGCGGCGTGTGCCGGCCCACGGGGTTGGCCTTGGCACGCTCCACATAGTCGCGAAGTTGCGGGCGGAAGTCCGGGTGCGCGCAGTGCTCGATGACCAGCTCGGCGCGCTGCGTGGGCGACTTGCCGCGCAGGTCGGCCAGGCCTTGCTCGGTGACCAGTATCTGCACGTCGTGCTCGGTGTGGTCCACATGGCTGGCCATGGGCACGATGCAGGAGATGGCGCCGCCCTTGGCGAGCGAGGGCGTCATGAAGATCGACAAGTACGCGTTGCGCGCGAAATCGCCCGAGCCGCCGATGCCGTTCATGATGGCCGAGCCCATTAGATGGGTGGAGTTGACGTTGCCGTAGATGTCGGCCTCGATCATGGCGTTCATCGCAATCAAGCCAAGGCGGCGAATCACCTCGGGGTGGTTGCTGATCTCCTGCGGGCGCAGCACGATGCGCTGGCGGTAGAAGTCGATGTCGGCCAGGAAGCGCTCCATGGCCGCCGGGCTCAGCGAGAGCGCCGTGGCCGAAGCGGAATCGAGCGTGCCGCTCTTGAGCATGGCGAGCATGCCGTCTTGCAGCACCTCGGTGTAGGCACTGAGGTGCTTGAAGGGCCCGGCGTCGAGCCCGGCGAGCACGGCGTTGGCGATGTTGCCTACGCCCGACTGCAGCGGCAGCAGCTCACGCGGCATGCGCCCGAGCGCCACTTCCTGCTGCAGGAAGTCGACGATATGGCCGGCAATGCGCTGCGAGCATTCGTCCGGCGCGCTGAAAACCGAGTTGCGGTCGGGGTGGTGGGTGGAGACCACGGCGACGACTTTTTCAGGGTCTACGCGCAGATACGGCTCGCCAATGCGGTCGTGCGGCTGCACCAGCGGAATCGGCACGCGGTGCGGCGGCAGGTCGGTGCCGTAGTAGATGTCGTGCATGCCGTCGAGTTCAGCGGGCTGCCACTGGTTCACCTCCAAAATGACCTTGTCGGCCTGGTCTAGCCAGGTCTTGTTGTTGCCCACCGAGGACGAGGGAATCAGGCGCCCGTCGGGCAGCACACCCGCCACTTCCACCACCGCCACGTCGAGCTTGCCGAAGAAGCCGAACCACACGTAGGGCGCGACGTGCGAGAGGTGGATATCCATGTACTGCATGTCGCCCGCGTTGATCTGCTTGCGGCAGCTCGGGTCCGACTGGTAGGGCATGCGCATGTTGATGCCGTGCGCCTGGGCCAGCACGCCGTCGAGTTCGGGCGCCGTCGATGCGCCGGTCCACAGGCCAATGCGAAAGTCTTCGCCGCGTGCGTGCGCCGCCTGCATGCGCCGTGCCAGTGCCCCCGGCACGGCCTTGGGGTAGCCCGCACCCGTAAAGCCGCTCATGCCGACACGGTCACCCGGTGCGATCAGGGCAGCGGCCTCGTCGGCCGACACCATGCGGGCGCGGAATTCGGGATACAGAACACGGTCTTCGAACAACATGCAGCCTCCGGCAGACAAACAAATATGCGCCTGGGCAGGCGCATAGACGGGAGTATTTTATCGGCATTCAGGCCGAATCCAAGGGTTTTCCCTTAGAGCAATGCTGAGCAAGTCCCTCACGCGGCGCGCGTCATCGCGGTGACTTGTTCAGCATCGCCTTAGCCTCCGGTTCTGGCGCCTGGGCCAGGCCCCTTGTCGCGGTTCAGAAGCGCGTAGAGCACGATGGCGCCGAAGGTGGCAGTGCCGATGCCGCCCAGCGCAAACTGGCCGAATTTGAGCGTGAAGTCGCCCGTGCCCAGGATGAGCGTGATGGCGGCCACGATCAGGTTCTTGTTCTGCGAGAAATCGACCTTGTTGTCGACCCAGATCTTGGCACCGGCGACGGCAATCAGACCAAAGACGACGATGGAGACGCCGCCCATCACCGGCAGCGGAATGGCCTGGATGACGGCGCCAAATTTGGGCGAGAAGCCGAGCAGCACGGCAATCAGCCCGGCGACAAAAAACACCGCCGTGGAATAGATTTTTGTCGCGGCCATCACGCCGATGTTCTCGGCGTAGGTCGTCACACCCGTGCCGCCTGCGGCGCCGCTGACCATGGTGGCAATGCCATCACCAATGAAGGCGCGGCCCATGTACTGGTCGAGGTTCTTGCCGGTCATGGCGGTGACGGCCTTGATGTGGCCCAGGTTCTCGGCGACCAGAATGATGACCACCGGCACGATCAGCAGCATGGCGTTGGCGTTGAACACCGGCGAGGCGAAATGGGGCATGCCGATCCAGGCGGCGTTCATCACACCCGAAATGTCCAGGGGCTTGCCCAAGCCGAGGCCATTGGTGAGCACGGCGTAACCAAGGCTGGCCAGCACCAGACCCACCAGAATCAAGAGGCGCTGCAGCATGCCGCGCGTGAACACCGCCACCAGGCCCACGCTGACGAAGGTGAGCACCTGCATCCAGCTGTCGAAGTTGCTCGCCGCCATGTTTTTGATGGGAATACCCGCCAGATTCAAGCCGATCACCGCGACCACGGCGCCCGTCACCACGGGTGGCATGAAGCGCTCGATCCACCCGGTTCCCACGGCCTGCACGATGCATCCGACCAGCGTGTACACCGCCCCGCAGGCAATGATGCCGCCCAGCGCCAGGCCGATGTTGGCGTTCGGCCCTTTGCCGGCGTAGGCCGTGGCGGCGATCACCACGCCGATGAAGGCAAAGCTCGAACCCAGGTAGCTGGGTACCTTGCCGCCGGTAATGAGGAAGAAGATGAGCGTGCCGATGCCGCTCATCAGAATGGCCAGATTGGGGTCAAACCCCATCAGGATCGGCGCGAGCACCGTGGAGCCAAACATGGCAATCACGTGCTGCACGCCCATGGCCCCGGTCTGCGGCCAGGGCAGGCGTTCGTGCGGGCCAATGACGCCGCCGCTGGCGAGTACGGCGGCGCTTTTCTCCTGCCAATGGAACATGGACATGCCTGGTTTCCCCTCGAATTGATTTGGTGGCCGCGATGCTACGCGAAGGCGGGGGCAATGGCGCGCATTGCGCAGCGAAGGGATTACCAGGGGTCCACGAAACGGCTGCTGGCAGCGGTGCGCACGCGCGGCTTGGCCGCCGCGGATTCGAGTCCGCGCACCAGCCAATCGCGCGTCTCCATGGGGTCAATGACCGCGTCGATCTCCAGGCCCTGGGCCATGTGGATCGCCTCCCCATTGGCGTACTGCTGGGCAACCAACTTCGCAAACAGCGCATCGCGTTCGGCGCCGGGCGCGGCGGCTTCCAGCTCTTTGCTGAAACCCAGACGCACCGCGCCTTCGAGGCCCATGGGGCCGAACTCGCCGGTGGGCCAGGAGAGCGTGAAGATGGGCGTGTCAAACCCCCCCGCCGTCATGGCCTGCGCGCCCAGGCCGTAGCCCTTGCGCAGCACCACGGCAAAGAACGGCACGCTCAGATGCGCGGCCACGACGAACATGCGGCAGACGTGGCGCACCTGCGCCTGCGCCTCGATGTCGGGCCCCACCATGAAACCGGGCGTGTCGGTCAGCGAAATGATGGGCAGGCCATGCGCCTCGCACAGTTGCATGAAGCGGGCGCTCTTGTCGGCTGCGTCCACGTCGATCGCGCCGCCCAGGTGCGTAGGGTTGTTGGCCATGATGCCCACCGCTCGCCCCTGCACCCGGGCCAGTGCCGTGACGATGCCGGCGCCGTAGCCACGGCGCAGTTCCAGCAGCGATTCCGTGTCCACCAGCGTGCGCATGAGCGCGCGAATGTCGTAGACGCGCAGGCGGTTTTCCGGCACCGCGTGGCGCAGCAGGCGCTGGTCGGCGCATTCCCATTGCGCTGCCGGCCCCTGGAAGTACGAGAGGTACTTCTGGGCAACCGACACCGCCTCGGCTTCGTCTTTCACCAAAATGTCGATCACGCCATTGCGCGATTGCACGTCGCTCGGCCCGATCTGCTCGGGCGTGTAGCTGCCCAGGCCGCCGCCCTCGATCATGGCCGGGCCGCCCATGCCGATGTTGCTGGCCTCGGTGGCGATGACCACGTCGCTGCAACCGAGCAGCGCCGCGTTGCCGGCAAAGCAGCGGCCATGCACGATGCCCACCACCGGCACCTTGCCCGAGAGCGCGGCAAACTGGCGGAAGGTGTGGTTGTTCAGCCCGGCGACGATGGGCTTGTCGATATCGCCCGGCCGCCCGCCCCCGCCCTCGGCAAACAGCACCACCGGGAGGTTCAGTTGCAGCGCCAGGGCCAGCATGCGGTCGGTCTTCTGGTGGTTCCAGGCGCCCTGCGTTCCGGCCAGCACGGTGTAGTCGTAGGCCATGACCACGCAGCGCGACTTTTCCTTGCCGAACGGCCCGGCGTTGACCGTGCCGATGCCCGTCACCATGCCGTCGGCCGGCGTGTTGGCGATCAGGTCCGGCAGGCTGCGTCGGCGCGTCTGCGCGGCAATGGCCAGCGCGCCGTATTCGATGAAGCTGCCGCCGTCGCACAGCTGGGCAATGTTTTCGCGCGCGGTGCGCCCGCCGCGTGCGTGGCGCTTGGCAACGGCCGAGGCGCGGTTCTCGTCCAGCAGAAAGGCATGGCGGTCGCGCATTTTTTGCAGGTCGCCGCGGAGGGTGTCGAGGTCTGCGAGTGCTTCTTCACGCTGGGTCTGCTCCCCGGCCTCCATGGGTTCAAGCACCAGCACCAACGCGGCTTCGGTCAAGTAGCTGCCCACCTCGCAGCGCACTTCCAGCACTCTGCTCGCCGATTCGGCCAACAGCACATGCTCCATTTTCATGGCTTCGAGTACTGCCAACTGCGCGCCTTGGGCCACCAAGTCGCCCACGGCGACATCGATCTGCACCAGCTTGGCCGGCATGGGCGCGCGCACGGCGAGCAGGCCTTCGGCCACTTGCGCATCCGGCTGCGCCTTGGCGGCGGCGCCCGGCGTTGCACTGGTGGGGTGGCGCTGCGCCCGCTGTTGCTCCAACTGCTGCGCCATTCCCACCAGGGCGGGAAGGTGCTCTTCCACAAACCGCGTGTGCACGGCCTGGGCGTCGAACTCCGCGCGCGCGACGATGGCCTGGAGCAGCGCGAGGTTGGTGGGCACGCCGGCGATACGGCATTCGTCCAGCGCGCGGCGCGCCCGGCGCGCGGCGTCGGCAAACACCGGGCTGCGGGACGACACCACCAGCTTGGCCAGCAAGGTGTCGTAATGGGGCGAGGGCGTGGCGCCCGCGTAGCCATGCGTATCCACGCGGATGCCGGGGCCGGACGGCAGATCGAACTGGGCCAGCGTGCCGGCGCCGGGCCTGGCCTGCCCATCGGCACCCAGCGTTTCGGCATTGATGCGCAGTTGAATGGCATAGCCCGTGGAGGCCGGCGGCGCCTGGGGGTCAAGCCCCAGACTGCTAAGCGAGCGGCCTGCGGCCACGGCTACCTGCAACTGCACCAGGTCGAGGCCGGTGACCTCTTCGGTCACGGTGTACTCCACTTGCAGGCGCGGGTTGGCTTCGATGAAGACCCAGGGCAGCTCGCTGGAGTGTTCATCCACCAGAAATTCAAACGTGCCCAGGCTGCGGTAGCCGACATCGCGTGCCATGGCCAGCGCGGCCTGCGTGATCTCATGGCGCAGCGAGTCGGACAGCGACGGGCTGGGGGCGATTTCCACCAGCTTCTGAAAGCGCCGCTGCAGCGAGCATTCGCGCTCGCCCAGGCCCATCACGGCCTGCCCGTCACCAAGGATCTGGATCTCGATGTGGCGTGCGTGCAGCATGAGCCGCTCGACGTACACGCCCTCGACGCCAAACGCAGCCCGCGCCTCAGACACGCAGCGGGCATAGGCTTCGGGCAAGTCGGCCGCCTGCAGCACCGCGCGCATACCGCGCCCACCGCCGCCGCCAATGGCCTTGACCATCACCCCGGCGCCGTTTTGTGCGGCAAAAAAGGCTTGCGCCTCTTCCAGTGTCACGGCGCCTGCACTGCCCGGCATCAGCGGCACACCACAGCGCTCGGCCAGGGTGCGGGCGGCGGCCTTGTCGCCGAACAGCGCCAGGTGCGCGGCGTCGGGTCCGATGAAGGTCAGGCCGGCCTCGGCGCAGGCGCGCGCGAAGTCGGCGCGCTCGCTCAGGAAGCCGTAGCCAGGGTGCACGGCGTCGCAGCCGCTCTGGCGTGCGATGGCAATCAGCCGCGCGCCATCCAGGTAGGCGCCAGGACCCGTGGCGCCGAGCGCCACGGCTTCATCGGCCGCACGCACATGCGGCGCCTGGGCATCGTCCTGCGCAAACACGGCCACGCTGGGCACATTGAGGTCGTAGAGCGCGCGCACCAGACGCAGGGCAATCTCGCCGCGGTTGGCGACCAGGACTTTCTTGAACATTCAGATGCTTTCCTTGAGCAGGCGGCGCAGCAGCTTGCCGGCGCCGGTGGCTGGCAGAGCGTCGATAAAACGGATGTCGCGCGGGGCCTTGTACGTGGCCATGTTGTCGCGCGACCAGGCCAGCAGTCCGGCGGCGTCCGGGTGCTGCCCTGCCTTGGGCACGATGAAAGCCACCACCACTTCGCCCTTGTCGGCGTCGGGCTTGCCGATGACGGCCGCCTGCGCCACGGCCGGGTGTTTGATGAGGATGCCCTCGACCTCTTCCGGGAACACGCTGTAACCGGAGACCTTGATCATTTCCTTGAACCGGCCGATGAAGGTCAGGTAGCCGTCCGCATCCATGCGGCCCATGTCGCCGGTATGCACCCAGCCGCCGCGCAAGGTCTGGGCGGTGGCTTCTGGCTTGTTCCAGTAGCCCTTGAAAACACCCGCGTTGCGCAGCACGATTTCACCGATGTCGCCAGCAGGCAGTTCGGCGCCCGTGTCGGGGTTCAGGATGCGAATCTCGTTGCCGTCCACCGCCACGCCATGCGTGCCCCAGCGAATGGCGCCGTCCGGCATGTAGGTGTCCATGGTGTGGGTTTCGCTCAGACCGTATGCCGCTTCCATCGCGCGGCAGTTGGGCGCAAAAGCCTGCCATTGCTGGGCCAGCGCCTCGGTGAAGCTGATGCCGAAGCTGGTGACCGAGTTCTGGCGCAGGCTGCTGCGGTCGTAGCGCGCAGCGTCCGGCACCGCCATCACGGCCACGTTCATCGGGGCAATGCTGTACCACCAGGTGACCTTGTGGCGGTCGATGGCCTGCAGCACGGCCACGGGGTCGAAGCGGTGCAGCAGCACCGTGGTGGCGCCCGACAGGATCGGGATGTTCACCCCCATCAGCATGCCGGCGATGTGGTACAGCGGCGCAATCGCCAGCAGCACATCGTCCGCCGTGACATGCTTGGTGTTGACCGACACGGCGGTCTTGTAGAGCGCGTTGCGAAAGGTGAGCATCGCCCCCTTGGGCAGGCCGGTCGTGCCCGATGTGTAGGTCATCAGGGCGACGTCGTTGTCGATGTCGATGGTGACGGGCGGCGGCTTGCCACCGCTGCGCGCGACCCACAAGAAGTCTTCAGCACTGGCGGGCAGCACGGGCACTTCGCGCACTTGGAGCTCGGCCGGCAGATCGATGGTCGGCGTGGACGGCAGAAGATCGCCGTAGCGCACGGCAAACACATGCTGCAGGCCAGTGCGCTCCCGCACTTTCTCGACGATGGGCAGCAGGCTGTCGGCGGCGACGATCACACGGGCCTGCAGGTCTGAGAGCTGGTATTCGAGTTCGTGCTCCTTGTTGAGCGGCCCGCAGGGGCAGACGATGGCGCCCAGCTTCTGGATGCCGTAGTGCGCCATCACATACTGTGGGCAGTTGTTCATGAACAGCGCCACCGGGTCGCCCTTGCGCACCCCCAGCTGGTGCAGGCGCGCGGCAAAGGCGTCGCTGGCCTGGTCCAGCTCGGCAAAGCTGATGCGCGCGCCGTACCAGAGGTAGGCCGCCTTGTCGGGCGTGGCCCGCGCATGGGCGCGCAGGTGCTCGTGCAGCGGAATATCGGACGGCAGCAAACCGGTGGTGGTCATGGAGTCTCCTTGGGGCGCTCTGGGGAAGTGGCGGGCTTGTTTCTGTCAATATATACCTCTCGGTAGATTCAACCTACCAACAGGTATAACTTATGCGACAAGACACCAAGAGCCCCAAGCGGCCAGCATCCAGAAGGTCACCACAAGCCAAGCCTGGCGAGGGCTCGGACGAGAAGCGCGAGCGCATTCTTCGCGCGGCCGAGGCGCTGTTTGCCAAGCAGGGCTATGCGGCCACCACCATGGAGCAGATCGTGGCGGCGCTGGGCATGACCAAGCCCTTCGTGTACTACTACTTTCGCAACAAGCAGGAAATCTTCGAAATGCTGTCGTGGGCGCCGACGGTGGCGTGCTTTACCAGCATGGACTTCCCTGCGGACGACCCGAGGCCGGCGCACGCCAAGCTGGAGGACGGCCTGCGGCGCTTGATCGGGGCCACCTTGACGCATTACCCCTCGGCCTTCTTCCCCTACCGCGAGCCCCAGGCGTACCGCCCCGAATACCGCGCGGCGCAGAAGGAGATTGCCCGGCATTTCTATGACCGCCTATGCGCACTGCTGGAGCAGGGCCGCGCGGACGGCATGCTGGAGTTCAACGAAACCAAGATCACGGCGCTGGCGGCCTGCAGCCTGCCAGGCTTTCTCTTTCACTGGTACCGCCCGGATGGCCGCCTGCCGCAGGAGGCGGTGGTGGAGGAACTGACGCAGCTGGCCTGCCGCGTCATCGGCCTGCGCACGCGCCGCAAGACGGCTGCAGCGCCAAGCGCGCCCCACTGAGCGATCTGCCGCGAGGCAGGCCAAACGCTCACGAAACAAGCGCTGCAGGCGCCATGGGGGCGCAACGGACTGCTTCAGCCTCTGGGATCGGCGCCGTCGGCAGCAGCAACGCAGCGATTCCTGCCGTGAGGAACGCCGTCAGCAGCGGGGCCGCCTGCGGGTCGTGCGGCGTGTTGGCACCGAGCGACAAGCGCTCAACCCGGCTGTCGATCAGGTGGTGCAGCAGCACACCTATGGTGAACTGGTAGGCCCAAGCGGTCTGTGCCCGCGTACTGCCTGGGCAGGCCGCTTGCAACGCCGCAATGAAGGCATGGGCCATGGGATCGAAGAAGTCGGCCAGCACCTGCTCGGACCCGGGCGTGCGGTACAGGAGTTCGCGCGCCACCAGCAGCGCGTAGTACTCGCCTTCGCTGCTGGCACGCAGTTGCAGCACGGGCTGGACAAAGGCGTGGACGATTCGGTGCAGGTACTGCGCATCGCGCGGCCCCGCTTCCGCGCCGGCGAGCAAGGCCAGCCGCTCGGCAATGGTGCTGCGCCAATGGGCAAAGATGGCGTGGAAAAGTTCGTGCTTTTGCCCAAAGTAGTAGCCCACCAGCGCCAGCGGAACGTCGGCTTCCTGGGCAATCTTCCGGATGGATACCGCGTGGTAGCCATGCTCGGCAAACAGCCTCTCGGCGGCCAGCAGGATAGCCGCACGGCGGTCCGGCCGCTGGCTGGCAGTGGGTCGCACGCGGGTTCCGCGCGAGAGTTTGGGCGTTGGCATGTCGGCATTGAACGTTCGTACAAATTTCTTGTACAACCGTGCAAACCCTAGTCGTTCTCTGCGGCGCACAGCGCTACCCTGCACCTCCTATGCAAGCGCCCCATATTCCCCAGATCCGCCTGTACCAGGATTGGCTGCGTGCCGAGCGCGGCCTGCACTTTGGCGACTACGACGCGCTGTGGCGCTGGTCCACCACCGAGCTGGACGTGTTCTGGCAGAGCATCTGGGAGTTTTTCGACATCCAGTCGCCCACGCCGCATTTCGGCGTGCTGGCAAAGAATGTGATGCCAGGCGCGCAGTGGTTTCCCGGCGCGCAGCTCAATTACGCGCGCCAGGTGCTGCGCCATGTCGCAGGGGCCGACGCGGCGGGCATGCCCGCCATCGTCGCGCGCAACGAGCGCGGCGAGCAGCGCGAGCTCTCCTGGCCCGCGCTGCAGCAGCAGGTGGCGGCTTTCGCCTTGCATTTGCGCGCGGCGGGCGTGCAAAGCGGCGACCGCGTGGCGGCCTACCTGCCCAACACGCCCGAGACGGCGGTGGCCTTCCTGGCGACGGTGGCCGTGGGCGGCGTCTGGAGCATCTGCGCGCCCGACATGGGCACGCAGGCGGTGCTCGACCGCTTCCGCCAGATTGAACCCAAGGTGCTCATCGGCGTCGATGGCGTGGTGCACGGCGGGCGGGCGTACGACCGCCTACCCGTGCTCGCACAGCTGCGCGAGAGCCTGCCCAGCGTGCGGCACGCGGTGGTCGTGGGCAATCTGGATGCTTCTGTTTCCATAGCTGGTTGGGCAGGCTGGGCAAGCGCCAGCAGCCAAAATGATGCTGAAACCGCCGCATTCGAGCCGCTCTGGCTGCCGTTCGACCACCCGATCTGGATCGTTTATTCCAGCGGCACCACCGGCCTGCCCAAGCCCATCGTGCATGGCCACGGCGGCATGGTGCTGGTGCAGATGGCGCTCGGCGCACTGCACAACGACGTGGGCTGCAGCTACGCACCCAACAGCTGGGGCGAGCGCTACCACTGGTACAGCTCCACCGGCTGGGTGATGTGGAACGCGCAGATGGCGGGCCTGCTCTCGGGCACCACCTGCGTGATTTACGACGGCAACCCCGGCGGATCGAAAGACCAGCCCGACTGGACGGTGCTCTGGCGCTTTGCCGCCGACACCGGCACCACCTTCTTCGGCGCGGGCGCCGCTTTCTACGCCAATTGCATGAAGGCCGACATCGCGCCCGCGCAATGCGGCGACCTGACGCGCATCCGTGCGCTTGGCTCCACGGGCTCGCCGCTCTCGGCCGAGGTGCAGCAATGGGGCACCCGCTTTATGGCACGGGCTGGCGTGGATGGCGAGCGGCCCGATGGCATCTGGTGGGCCAACATTTCCGGCGGCACCGACTTCGCCGGCGCCTTCCTCGGTGGCAACCGTGAACTGCCGCAAACCCCCGGCCGCATGCAGTGCCGCATGCTGGGCGCCGCCGTCGAGGCCTGGGACGCGCAAGGCCGTCCGGTGCTGGACGCGGTGGGCGAGCTGGTGTGCACCCAGCCGCTGCCTTCGATGCCGCTGTATTTGTGGGGCGATGACAGCGGCGAGCGCTATGTGAGCAGTTACTTCGACAGTTTTCCTCCCGGCCACGGCCGCCAGCCCGGCGGGGGCGACGGCCCGCCAGCCATGGGCGCCGTCTGGCGCCATGGCGATTGGATCGAGATTGGCGGCCCCGCCAACCCGGGCTGTGTCATCTACGGCCGCTCGGACGCCACGCTCAACCGCCATGGCCTGCGCATGGGCACGAGCGAGCTCTACAGCGCCGTCGAGGCCCTGCCCGAAGTGCTCGACAGCCTGGTGGTGGACCTGGAATACCTGGGGCGCGAGAGCTTCATGCCGCTGTTCGTCGTGCTGCGCGCCGGTGTGGTGCTCGACGATGCGCTGCGCGCGCGCCTGACAGCCGCCATCCGCACGGCACTCTCACCGCGCTTCGTGCCCGACGCCATCGTGCAGGTGGCGCAGGTACCGCGCACCCTCAGCGGCAAGAAGCAGGAACTGCCCATCAAGAAGCTGCTGCTGGGCCAACCGCTGGACAAGGTGCTCAACCGCGACGCCATGGCCAACCCGGAGTGCCTGGACTGGTACGTGGCCTACGCCGCCGAGCACGCAGCGCGCCACGCCTAAGGCAATGCAGAACAAGTCCCTCACGCGCCGCCGCGCATCCGTCCCTCGGGCGGTCTGCGGCGTTACAAATCCTCGTCATCGCGCTGTGATGGCTGCGGCTTGCATCTAGCATCCGCTGGGCGCGGCGCGCAGAGGGTTCTGCAGCGCTGTCATTTTTGAACCTCTCTGCAGACGCAAATGCGCATTTCACCGACAGCGCATATGCGAAGCGCTCTTCCATAATGAAGCCCCGACCTCTGCCGGAAGGCCCCCATGACCGCCCCCACCGCTGAACGCCCCAAGCGCTTTTCCATGATTCGCGAGTTCCACCTCGCCGACTGGTTCACGCTGGGCAATGCCGTCTGCGGCGTCGGCGCGCTGTTTTCCGCCATGACCTACCTGGAAAACGGCAATCGGCAGCATGTGTATTACGCCGCCGCACTGGTGCTGGCCGCGCTCATTTTTGATGTGCTCGATGGCCGCGTGGCGCGCTGGCGGCAAAAGAGTTCGGCCATGGGGCGCGAACTCGACTCGCTGGCCGATGTGATCTCCTTCGGCGTGGCCCCTGCGGTGCTGGCCTACGCCTGCGGCATGCAGGGCGGCTGGGACCGCATCGTGCTGGCCTACTTTGTCGCCTGCGGCGTCTCACGCCTGGCGCGCTACAACGTGACGGCCGAAACGCTGTCGGGCGAAGATGGCAAGGTGAAGTACTTCGAAGGCACGCCGATTCCGACCTCCATCGTGCTCGTGGCGCTGCTCGCCGTCGCTGCAGCGCTGGGTGCAGTACGCGAGACCCTGTGGTTTGGCCAGTTGCACGTGGCGGGCTGGAACATGCACCCGCTGGTGCTGCTGTTCGCGCTGTCGGGTTCGCTGATGATCAGCCGAATTCGCATTCCGAAATTTTGAGTGTTTTCGGCCTCTAGCGCTTTACTGTCATGCGTTAGCAGCTACGAAATCAGAAGCAACCTTCGGTTCAGGTAGCTGCCGCGCGCGGGCGCCGGTTGACCACCACGATGCCCACCGCCACCAAGCCAAGCGCCGCCAGCAAACCGGGCGTGATGTGCTCGCCCAGCCAAAGCGCGCCGAACAGCAGGGCAAACACTGGCGTGAGAAACACGAACGAGGACATCTTGGTCGCGTTGTAGTGCGCCAGCATCCACATCCACGCCAGGTAGCTGGCAAAGGCGCCCACCAGCGACTGCAGCAGCAGCGACATCCAGGCAAAGGTGCTCAGGTCCAGCGACCAACGCTCGCCCAGCGCCAACGAGAGCAGCGGCAACACCGCTGTGCTCACCCCCACCTGGTAGAGCAGTTGCTTGGCGGGCGGCAAACGCCCGACAGGCGTGCTGCGGATGACCACGGTGGTCAGCCCCCACATCAGGCCGGCGGTCAAGCCGAGCAAGTCGCCTAGCCAGGCACGCGGCTGGGCCTGCACGGCGGGGTGCCACAGCCCGTCGCCCAGGGCAAGGGCGGCACCGACGAAAGCACCGGCGAGGCCCAGCCACTGCCAGCCAACCAGGCCTTCGCCGACGACGAAGCGCGGCAGGATCAGCGCCACCCAGAATGGCGCGCAGTACAGAAACACGGTGAGACGCGAGGCCTGCGTGTACTGCAGGCCGATGTAGATGCAGGCGAACTCGCCAGCAAACAGCGCCCCGGCCAGCAAACCGCTCCACAGCGCGCCGCGAGAGGCCTGGGACTGCCGCTCCGGCAGCAACGGCACACGGCGCCACAAACACCACAGAAGGACCGCTACCGTCGCCATGGCAAAGCGCACAAAACCCTGGAACACGGGCGCCACCTCGGTCACCGTGGCCTTGATCAGCACCTGCTGGAACCCCCAGAACATGCAGCAGGCGAGCAGCAGCGAAATGGCGAGCGTGTCGAGATGGGCTTTGCGCGTATCAGGCATGCAGCGATTATGGGCGGCGGTCCCATTCGGCGCTGGGCCCGTGCACCGCTGCGGATGGCGGCAAAGGGCCTTGTTCCACAGTGCCTTACAGTGCCCGCATGAGCGCACTGCCTGACAACCCTGCCAACGCGCTGCACGGCTGGCGCCTGCGAGGCTACACCATCATTTTCGAGGCCGACACGCGCGCCGGGCGCAGGTTCGACCAGGTCTTGATCGTGTGCATTCTGCTGAGCGTGGCGGTGGTGATGGCCGACAGCGTGCCCGCCCTGGGCGCCCACTTCCACCGCACGTTCCAGGTGGCTGAGTGGGTGTTTACCGCCCTCTTCACGCTGGAATACCTGGCGCGCCTGGCCACGGTGCAGCGCCCGCTGCGCTACGCGACGAGCTTTTTCGGCATCGTCGACCTGTTGGCCCTGCTGCCAACCTACCTGGCGCTACTGCTGCCGGGCGCGCATGCGCTGATCGACGTGCGCGTGCTGCGCCTGCTGCGCATCTTTCGCGTGTTCAAACTCTCGGCCTATGTGGTGGAGTACCGCAGCCTGGCGCACGCGCTGCGCGCCAGCCGACGCAAAATCATTGTCTTCATCTCCGGCGTGCTGATGATTGTGCTGGTCATGGGCACGGTGATGTACGTGGTGGAAGGGCCGGAAAACGGTTTCACCAGCATTCCCACCGCCGTGTACTGGGCCATCACCACCATGACCACGGTGGGTTTTGGCGACATCACGCCGCGCACCGAGCTCGGGCGATTCTTCTCGTCGGTAATGATGCTGCTCGGCTGGGGCACGCTGGCCGTGCCTACCGGCATCGTGACGGCGGAGATGGCCGCGCAACGCCTGGCGCCCACGCCCGCGCCGACCACGCGCACCTGCCACGAATGCCTGACCGAGGGCCATCTGCCCGAAGCGCTCTACTGCCACCACTGCGGCGCCCACCTGCCGCCCTGGCTGCACGAGCCGCGCGGCCAAGGGCGTCCCTAGGTCGCGGGCGCCTGCCCGGTACACTCGGGCCTTTTCGCGCGCGATGGGCTCTCAATCCTTGCGCGCCCCTGTTTCACACCCCATGGCCGCAGACACGGCGGGCACAGCCCGCACCCGTTTGGAACTCAAAAGCGCGTCGCTCCCCGTGGTGGCGGTGCTGCTGCACTCCCCCGACCCCGCACAGCTCGCCGCCGATCTGGCCGATCGGCTGGCGGACGACCCCGGTTTCTTCGACCACGATGCGGTGCTCATCGACCTGACACTGCTGCGCGAGCTGGACGGGGCGCTCGACTTCCCCGCCCTCTGCGCTGCGCTGCGCGCCCACTGCACGCTGCCGGTGGCCGTGCGCGGCGGCAACCCGGCGCAGATGGCCGCCGCTGCCGAGGCGGGCCTCGCGCCTGCGCCCGACGCCGCATTCCAGCGTGCCGAGCCCGCGCCGCGCGAGATGGTGCGCGAGGTACAAGTCGAGGTCCCCATTGAAGTCCCGGTGCCCGGCCCCGGAACCCTGGTGATCGACAAACCCCTGCGCTCAGGCCAGCAGGTGTACGCGCGCGGCGCCGACCTGGTGGTGCTGGCGGTGGTGAGCTTTGGCGCCGAGGTGATTGCCGATGGCAATATCCACGTCTATGCCCCCCTGCGCGGCCGCGCCATTGCCGGCGCGCGTGGCAACACGGCGGCGCGCATTTTCACGACCTGTCTGGAACCCCAGCTCGTCTCCATCGCCGGCATTTACCGCACCACGGAAGTGGCCATGCCGCCCGAGGTGCTGGGCAAACCGGCCCAGGTGCGGCTCGACGGCGAAAAGCTGCTGATTGAGCCGCTCAAGTGAGACACCCCCCTATGTCGCTTCGCTCCTTCCCCCCGCTCTCGCAGTGCTGCGCGCCGCGGGCAGGGGGACGCTCCCGGCGCGGCGGGGCGGCCCTTGCGCGGGAGCCCTGGCATGGACCGCGACCATGCCGAGCGCCACTGCGGTGCATGTACCCTGAAAACTGATGAAACACCCCCCTATGTCGCTTCGCTCCTTCCCCCCGCTCTCGCAGCGCTGCGCGCCGCGGGCAGGGGGACGCTCCCGGCGCGGCGGGGCGGCCCTTGCGCGGGAGCCCTGGCATGGGCCGCGACCATGCCGAGCGCCACTGCGGTGCATAGACCCTGAAAACTGATACTTCATTCAACAGCAAACCCATCGAGAGACCTCTACACATGGCCAAAATCGTCGTCGTGACCTCCGGCAAGGGTGGCGTGGGCAAGACCACCACCAGCGCCGCCTTTGCCTCCGGCCTCGCCCTGCGCGGCCACAAGACCGCCGTGATCGACTTTGACGTCGGCCTGCGCAACCTCGACCTCATCATGGGGTGCGAGCGCCGCGTGGTGTACGACCTGATCAACGTGATCCAGGGCGAAGCCAACCTGCACCAGGCGCTGATCAAGGACAAAAACTGCGACAACCTGTTCGTGCTCGCCGCCAGCCAGACGCGCGACAAGGACGCGCTCACGCTCGACGGCGTGGGCAAGATTCTCGAAGACCTGGCGGCGATGGACTTTGAATACATCGTCTGCGACTCGCCCGCCGGCATCGAGAGCGGTGCGCTGATGGCCATGCACTTTGCCGACGAGGCGCTGCTGGTCACCAACCCCGAGGTGTCGTCGGTGCGCGACTCGGACCGCATCCTGGGCATGCTCGGCAGCAAGACCAAGCGCGCCATTGAAGGCGGCGAACCCATCAAGGAGCACCTGCTCATCACCCGCTACAACCCCGGCCGGGTGCAGGAAGGGCAGATGCTGAGCCTGGAAGACATCCAGGACATCCTGCGCATCAAGCTCATCGGCGTCATCCCCGAATCCGAGGTGGTGCTGCAGGCCTCCAACCAGGGGTTGCCTGCCATTCATTTGCAGGGCACCGATGTGTCCGAGGCCTACAAGGACGTGATCGACCGGTTCCTGGGCGAAGACAAGCCGCTGCGCTTCATCGACGCCCAGAAACCCGGTTTCTTCAAACGCCTGTTCGGGAGCAAATAAGCCATGGCGTCCTTCCTCTCCTTCCTGCTGGGCGAAAAGAAGAAAACCGCCAGTGTCGCCAAGGAACGCCTGCAGATCATCCTGGCGCACGAACGCAGCGGCCGCAACGCCTCCGAGCCCGACTACCTGCCCGCGCTGCAGCGCGAACTGGTGGCGGTGATCAGCAAGTACGTGAAGATCAACCCCGAAGACCTCAAGGTGAGCCTGGAGCGCCAGGACAACCTGGAGGTGCTGGAGGTGAAGATCGAGCTGCCTGAGGCGGCGCGCTGATTTTTTAAGAGAAATAGGGCTCTAGCGCTTATGCAGCAAGCGCTAGCAGCTATCAGAAGATGACTCGCCTTGGGTGAACCGCGCTACCGCGCGTGCTTGGCCCACTTGCCCGCGATGGCCTGCGCGATGCTCAAGGCCCGCTGGCCGGGCTGCAGCCAGGCACTCTGGCCGGCGGCAATGGTCCCTGGCTGGTCCACAGCCAGGTAGTAGCCGCAATGTCCCGTTTGCGCCATGGTGCGGCCCGCCTGGACAAAGCCCATCACCACATTGAACTTGTAGCAGGGTTCACGGGGCGCGGTGATGCGCAGCACACAGTCAGGAAAGTGCAGCCGGTCGCCCACGAACACCTCGTGCTCCAGCAGGCCGTCGACCGTGAGGTTCTCGCCCATAAAGCCCGGCGGCAGGTCTTCGCCCAACAGGCCGACACCCCGTGCGCGCCGTTCGGCCTGCCAAAACGGGTAATGCGACGCCGGGTAGGCATAGACGGCCTTGTCCAGGCCGCCGTGCGCGCTCAGGTCGGCCTGCTCGTCGCCGGCCAGGCCCAGGCGGCGCACGGCGACCTGGCCCGCCACTGGGCGCTTGCCAATGCCCGAGAGCACCGAGCGCTCGCCGGCGCGGAGGCGCTGGCACAGGCCGACATTGAGGCTGAGCACGCGCAGCCGGCCAGCCGCGGCCGGGTTGGCCAAGGCGGGAGGACAGGCCGCTGCTTGCAGGTCGCTGCCAGGATTCATTGGGGCGGGCGGAAAATTTGGAAAATCACACCATTTTCGCAGCGCAGGAAACGGGACCAGCGCCTCTCGCCATTGTTGCCCGCCGCGCAAGGGCCGCCCCGCCGCGCTGGCGGCGCAGGGGGATGCCGTCTACAAAGGATGCTCGGTATAAAAGCGCCCACCGTGGTAGAGCAATGGCGCCACGCCTGGGCGATGGACACAGTGCTCCACCTGGCCGACAAAAATGACGTGGTCGCCCTCGTCGTAGCGGCTGCGGTTGAAGCATTCGAAATGTGCCACCGCACCTTCCAGCAAGGGGGCTCCGGCAACGCCTGGCGTGTGCCGCACGCCGGCCCAGCGGTCCACGCCACGCGCGGCAAAGCGCTCGGCCAGCGCTTGTTGATCCGCGGCAAGCACATTGATGGCGTAGTGCGAACCGGCCGACAGCGCCGCCATGGAGGCGGCGGCATGGGCCAGGCTCCAGAGCACCAGGGGCGGCGAGAGCGAGACCGAATTGAACGAGTTGGCCGTCAGCCCGACGAGGTGCCCGTCGGCCGCGCGCGCGGTCACAATCGTCACCCCAGTGGCAAACATGCCAAGGGCAGCGCGAAACTCGCGGGTGGAAAATTCGGGAGAGCGGGGCTGTAGAAGGCTAGGCACAGGGAACGGCGGCACAGGGCGGGCTATTATGTGCCCCTGATCGAAAACGTGCCGACACCTGCGGCGCCGCGGCCCCCCGTTGATGTCCCTGCTTCCCACGTTTGCCACTCTGGGTTCCGGCCCGACCGTGCTCATGCTGCACGACGCTGACAGCGGGCACCTGAGTTTCGCCCCCCAAGTGGAAACCTTGGCCAGCCAGGGCTACCGTGCCGTGGCCTGGGACATGCCGGGCTACGGCCACAGTGCACCGGTGGAACCCTACAATTTTCTCGGGCTGGCGCGCCGCTGCCAGACGTTGATCGCGGCGCTCGAATGCGAGCACCTTACCCTGGTGGGCCATGGTCTGGGCGCCATGCTGGCGCTTGAGCTGGCGCTGCGGGCCGGCGACACAAGGGTTGACGGCCTGGTGCTGTGCGCGGGGGGGCCGCCGCTCGGTGCGCAGGCGCTCGCGCATTGGCACAAGGCGCGCAAGCAGGCGCTGGCCGCGGGACACTCCATGGAACAGTTGGCCGAGCGTCTCGTGCCCCAGCAGGTGGGTTCTGGCGCGCTGCCTGAAGGCGCACGCCTGGCGCAGCACGCGATGTCCAAGGTGCACCGCGCGACCTATGCGCGCGCGCTGGACGTCATGGGTACGTTCGGCCGCACGGCCAGCGAGCTTGCGCGCATCCACCAGCCTGTCCTGGTAATTGGCGGCGCGCAGGACCGAAGTCTCGCACCCGAGGCCCTGGACGCCCTGGCCCGGCTTCTGCCGGATGCCCAGCGCGTGAGCCTGCCGGGCATCGGCCACTGGCCCCAACTGGAGGCGCCCGAGGCCTTTGATGCTGCCCTGCTAAGCTTCCTCGCCACGCCGCGGGTGCTGCACTGATGCGCAGCGCTCCCCTGCGGCGCGCGCTGCGCTGGCTCGCCACCTGTCTGCTGGCCAGTACATGCCCCCTGGCCTTCCCGGAACCACGTCTGCCCATGCCGGCAGCGGCCGCTGCCTGCCGCTTGCTGGTGCCACGCCTGCCCAGTGTCTCCTACGCCACCTGCGCGGCAGCCAGGCTGGAAGAAAGCGGTGCCTTCTCGCGCAACGGCATTCCCCTGTACTGGCGCGACGTGACCAGCCAGGCGCCGGGCGGCGCCGCGCAGGCTGAGCCCTTGCGCGTGCTGGTGCTAGGCGCCATCCATGGCGATGAACTCACTGCCGGAGCTTTGGCACTGCGCTGGATCGCGCTGGCTGGCAAGACGCCGCGCGCCGTGCACTGGCGCTTTGTACCGGTGGCCAACCCGGACGGGCTGCTGGCCAGGAAGCCCCAGCGCACCAATGCCCATGGCGTGGACCTGAACCGCAATTTCCGCACCCCAGGCTGGGACCACGACGCACCGTGGCACTGGCAAGTGCGCACCCACAAGGACCCGCGCCGCTGGCCGGGGCCTTCGTCCCTGTCCGAACCCGAAACACGTTTTCTGAACAGCCAGATCGAGAGCTTCAAGCCGCAGCTCGTGGTGAGCATCCACGCGCCGTATGGCCTGCTCGATTTCGACGGCCCCATGGCGCCGCCACGCCAGCTGGGCGCGCTGCGCCTGGAGCAGGTGGGCGTGTTTCCAGGATCACTGGGCTATTTCGGCGGCCTGAAAAAGGGCCTTCCGGTGGTGACCATTGAGCTGCCCAACGCTCAGCGCATGCCCAAGGAATTGGAGCAGCGCGACATGTGGGCCGATTTGCTTGGCTGGATGGATGCCCACTTGCCCACCGATGTGCGCGAGGCGCAGGAAAAATCCGAGGCCGACAAGCTTTCGGTTCACTGACAACCCCCCGCAGACACAGGGTAAACGCCGGACACGGCGCTGTGTGCTTGGCATCATGCTGTACAGGCGGCCGGCAGGCGCCGCACTTCGGAGACACCATGAGCATTACGCACCACCCGCGCGCGCGCGCACTGCGCGGCCTGTTGGCCTTGTGCACCGCTCTGCCACTGTTGGCAGCAGCCCAGTCCGCAACGTCTGTGAAGCTGGGCGTCATTGGCCCCTTCACCGGCGCTTCTTCGGATTTCGGCACTCCGCTCATCCAGGGCATCAAGCTGGCCGTCGATGAGATCAACGCCGTCGGGGGCTACCTTGGGCGCCCGCTGGAATTGGTCATCCGCGACGACCAGGGAACGCCCGATGTGGGCCTCAAGGGCGCGCAAGACCTGGTCGCCCAGGGCGTGCTCGGCACCATTGGTTTTTGCAATACCGGGGTCGCGGAAAAATCCTTGGCCGTATTCCAGAACGCGAAGGTTCCGTTGATCATCCCCTGCGCCACGGGCACACCGCTCACCGCCAAGTACCCACCGGCCGAGAGCTATATCTTCCGCAACTCGGCACGCGACGCCATCCAGGCGCCCTTCGTGGTCAACGACCTGGTCAAGCGCGGCTGGACCAAGGTGGCGATCTTTGCCGACACCACCGGCTACGGCGAGGCAGGCCTGAAGGACGTGGAGGCCGCCCTCGCGGCGCACCAGTTGCGGCCCGTGAACATCACCCGCTTCCCGCTGGGCGTCACCGATCTGAAAGACGAGCTCAAGGCCGCCCGCGACGCGGGCGCCAACGTGGTCTTCAGCTACACCGTGGGCCCGGAAAACGCGGCCATTGCCAACGGCAGGCGCGACATTGGCTGGAAGGTGCCACAGGTAGGTGCCTGGCCGCTGTCCTTCCCCTTCTTCATTGACGGAGCGAAAGAGGCCGCCGAGGGCGCGTTGATGGCGCAGACCTTCATTGCCGAGCCGAGCAACGAACGGCGCGCGGCGTTTCTGAGTGCCTACACCCACAAATGGGGCAAGAAACTGGTGGTGCCCATGGCGGCGGCCCAAGGGTACGACGCGGTCTATCTGTTCACCTACGCCCTGCTGGGTATCCGCGATGGCAAGCTGACGGGCCCCGCGATGAAGACGGCCCTGGAGAACATTCCCCGGGTGTACTACGGCGTGGTGGCCACCTACGAGCACCCGTTCAGCGACAAGGACAAGGACGCACTGACCGCCAACATGCTGGTCATGGGCAAGGTACAGGCTGGCGCCGTGACATTTGCCTATCCCGAAGACGCGCGGCGCAACCTGATCGTGCAGCGCAAGAAGTGAATTGGCGGCGCAGGTTCCACCACCCTAGATTTTAGTGTTTTCTGGCTCTTACGCTTATCTGCATTGAATTGTTAGCTACATAAATTGTAGCCATCTAGTCCCTATTCAGTGCTCCCTGCCGTGTGCTGCGGCACAGACCACAAGCCCCTGCCCTGCAGATGCCGGAACGGATAGCCGGCAGCGCTGTGGTTTTTCGGGTTCATCGCCACTCGACAGCGTGCCACTAAAAAAACACAATCAGCGCCGTTCACCTGCCATCAGTTTTGCTGATGCACCCAACTGCGCCGCCATGAGCACCTTTGACCCGATTGCCCTTGAATGTCTTGCCGCCATCATCGAGGAAGGCGGCTTCGAACGCGCAGCGCAGCGCCTTAACGTGACGCAGTCAGCCGTCTCGCAGCGCCTGCGGGCGCTGGAGGCGCAGGTGGGCTCGGTGCTGATCGTGCGCAGCCGGCCGCTGCGGCCCACCAGTTCGGGGCAGTTGCTGCTCAAGCACACCAAGCAGGTGCGCCTGCTGCGCGCCGACCTGGAGCGCGATCTGCAGGAGCTCACGCCAAGTTCACAGGGCGGCGGGCGCGAAGAAGAGCGCATTGCCATCGCCGTCAACGCCGACAGCATTGCCACCTGGGCGCTGGAGGCCCTCGGCCCCCTGGCGCGCCAGCGCCTGCCGCTGGAAATCATCGCCGACGACCAGGACTTCACCCAGGAATGGCTGCGCTCGGGCCAGGTACTGGGCTGCGTCACCACGGTCAAGCAGGCACTGCGCGGTTGCCGCATGGTGCCGCTGGGTGCCATGCGCTACGTCGCCGTGGCGCAGGCCGAATTCGCCGAGCGCTGCCTGCCCAGGGGCCTGACGCAGCACAGCTTTCGCGAAGTACCGTTTGTCTCGTTCAACCGCAAGGACGACATGTCGGCCGAATTCGTCGCCCGCATCTTTGGCCTTAAACGGGTTTCGCTGCACCAGCTGTTCGTTCCCAGTACAGAGGGGCAGTTGCGTGCGGTTCAGGCCGGCTGGGCGGTGGCCGTGCTGCCCGAGCTGTTGGTGCGGGCGCACATAGAAGACGGTAGCCTGGTGGATCTGGCGCCCGGCAGCTCGCTGCCCATTGCGCTGTACTGGCATTGCTGGAACCTGGAGTCCGCCGTGCTCAACGCGCTGACCGATGCCCTGATTGCCGGGGCTGGCGCGGCACTGGCCTGAACCGCGACGGGTCCGGCCACGTTATGGCCCCCTGCCGGGCGAGCGGAAAATGCGAGTAAACCCCATGGTTTTTGTGCGACCAACCTATTCACATTTGAACTGATCTGTATACCATTGGGCCATGGACAACGCTCCCCCCAAGGTTTCTTTCAAAGAACAGATGCACCAGGCGCGTGAGCACGCCATCCTGCAGACGGCCTGCGACCTGCTGGGTTCGAAATCGTTCGACTGCATGACCATGGACGACGTGGCCGGTGGCGTCGGCATCGCCAAAGCCAGCCTGTACAAACATTTTGGCAGCAAGGAAGACCTGTGCTGCGCCGCCATGGTGAAGGTGCTGCACCTGGTGAACGCCCATGTGGCGGGCCTTGACCCCACCCTTGCAGCCGTGGACAAGCTGCGCGCAGTGGTGCGCTGGTCCCTTGGGCGGCTATTGGAGGGCGAAATGCCGCTGTTGCCCAGCCGCAACTCCACCCTGCGCGCCGTTCTCATGAGCAACAAGGAATATGCCGATGGCGTGGTGCATCTGAGCGACACATTGGGCGAATGGATCGTGCAGGCTCAGGCCGATGGCGCGCTCGACCCGCAGTTGCCGCCGCTCGTGGTGCTCTACACGCTCTACGCCCGGGCCTGCGACACCGTGGTCGGCTTTCTGCAGGAAAGCGGGTTGTACAAGGACGACGAAATCATGGATCTGGTGCTGCGCACCTGCTTTGACGGGCTGCGCGCACGCTAAGCGCCTGTTCCAAGCACGCGGTGCACCTTCCCGCCTACCACCGCCGAGACTCGCTCAGCGCACGATCAGCACCGGCACGCGGCTGTTGGCCAGTACCTGCGTGGTCACGGAGCCCATGACCAGCGTGGCGAGTGCGCCATGGCCGTGCGAGCCCATCACCAGCAGGTCGTACTTGCCGGCATCGGCGACCTTGCCAATGGCGGCGCCAGCCGGGCCAATCTTGACGATGCGCTTGGTGGCAAGGCCTTTGCGATCGAGGAACTTGGTGACGGGAGCGAGCACCTTTTCCGCCTGTTCGGCGTAGTACTTGTCCACGACGTCCTTGCCCAGCGCCGCACGCGCCCTGGCGGGCAGCTCGGCCTGCACCGTGATCACGCTGTACGCGTGTTTGGTGCCCAGCAGTTCATCGTGCGCGGCCAGATAGGCCAGCATCTTCTTCGTATAGGCACTGCCGTCGACAGCGAGCAGGATATTCATCGCATTTCTCCAGATACGGTGACAGAAATCGGGCGCACCCGCGGCCGCCTTTGCTCACGCAAGCGCCAAGCCGCTGCGCTCGCGCCATCATACGGGCAGGGGCTCGAAGGGCATCAGGCCCACAGTTCACGTGAAAAAATTAGGTGAAAATGGCCTCTAGCGCTTATGCAGCATGCGCCAGCAGCTATAAAAATAGAAGCTAGCGATCAAAATCGCCCTTCAACCGTGTTCACGATCCAAGCTCGACGCAGCACAAGGGGTCGAAGGACAACTGCTCGTTCTTGCGCGCATAGCCCAGTGGATTGGCCCGTACCCGGCAGCGCCAGGAGCTGCCGTCGGCGCGCAGGCCTTGCGCCGTGTAGTCGATGGGCGTGTGCAGATGGCCGTGCAGCCACAGGCGCGCATGGGGCAGCAGGGCATCGAGTGCATTGCAAAAACCGGCGGTGCCCGGCTTCAGACCGTAGCGCGGATCGGCGCTGCGCAGGCTGGGAGCGAAGTGGGTGACGGCGACGGTCGGGCCGCCAAAGGGCTGGGCCAAGGCCTGCGCCAGCCACTCCCGGCATTGCAGCGACTGCTGGCGCACCTCGGGCGCCAGCAGCGCTGCGCCGTGCACCGTGGCACCGGTGGTGCGCAGGTAATAGTTGGCGGCACGAAAGGCCTTCTCGCGCATCTGCAGGCGCCGATCGCCCTCCACGCGGGCGTCGTCGGCCAGCGCGTCGAAATCGCTCCACAGCGTGGTGCCGACAAAACGCACGCCGTTCAGCACGGCGGTCTGGCGCTCCAGCCAGATCAGGCCAAGCCGCTCGCAGGTGGCGCGCAGGCGCTCGTGGGCGGCGTGAAAATCCTGCGCGTCGTACTCATGGTTGCCGGGCACGAAAATCACCGGCACCGGCCAGCCGGCGTATTGCGGCAGCGGGGAAAAGTGCTCCAGGCCGAAATCGTCGCCCATGAGCAGAGAGCCTGTTTGGTACGAGCCGATGTCGCCCGCCAGCACCAGCACATCGGCCCCTGGGGCCGGCTGGGGCGCGAAGTTGGGGTGCACCTCCAGGTGCAGGTCGGAGAGCAGCTGAATCTTCATGGGCAGATTCTCGCCCTGCCAGCACCAACAGCCTCCTAGTTGCGCTGGCCGGCCAGCACCTCGTCGAGCGCTTGCGCCACGGCGTGGAATTCGGCATGGCTCAGCGTGCGCGTCTGTTCGTGGCCCGACTTGGCCCGTATCTGAAAGCGCCACTGCGTGCGCTTGGCCGGCTGGTACGCGGCAGCAGCCTGGCGGAAGGCGTCCATGTCCACGGGAAAACTGGCGATTTCCTGGTAGCTGCACTTGCGCTCGAACAGGTCGCGCATGTTGCAGGTGAAGCCCTGCTTGTCCACGCTGAGGGCCACGCTTTTCTCGCCCGCTGCAGCGCCATAGCGCGCCTCGCTCAGCAAATGCATGCTGTAGTCGGTGTACGTGTCGGTGACGACAACCTGCACCGACGGCTGGTGCGTCTTGCGGTCGATGCGCACCCGCAAGAATTCGGTGTTCGGGTATTCGGGGCTCTCGGGCGCGTGCGCGGCGGCGGTGTCCAGCATCAGCGCGGGAGCTGCGGGGTCGTCCTTGAGCGCGATACGGCTCTTGTAGAAATTGCTATCGTTGCGGCCGACCAGGGCCTCGAACGCGGCCTGGTTGTCCAGGGACTTGAAGAAGTAATCGCCATGCTTCCAGCTGGCGCCCTTTTGCAGCAGGTTGTAGCTCTGCGCCTGGCCGTCGGCAAAGAAGGTGAAGTAGCTGCTCTTGTCGGCTGCTGCGCCGGCCTCGGTGATCTCGGTGGCGGCCAGCGCCTTGCAGGCGTTGGCGCGGTCCGATCCCGGTTTGGGCAGCAAGCGCAGTTCGGCGCTGCAGACACCCTGGGCGTCACTGGTGCAGGACCAGGGCGCTGGCAGCTTCTGGCCGCCAAAGAAGCTGCCATCGTCCGACTGGCAGGCTCCGCGCACGGTGGCGTGCGCGACGGGTTGCTGCTGCGCGTCAAGCAAAAGCAGATGGATATGGCCGGTCGCCGGACTTTCCGCCCAGGCGCCGGAGGTCAGGGCCAGCGCGCTCGCTGTGCCCAAGGCAAGCGCCAGAATTTTGTGCATGGGAAGCTCCAGAAAGTGGGGTCTTGGCGCCAGCCGACGCATCGGGCCGCAAACGCGCGTGGCGCATGGTAGCGGGTGCGCCACGCGTTCTGTACGCAAAACCTACGCCGTGCAGGGCCGAAGCAGGGTACGGCCTGAGAAGGTGTTCACGATCCGAGGACGCGTCGATGCTCTACGGCGCACCAGAGGTCTGCTGAGGCAGGTGCTCCGCCTTTGCCGCGCGGGCCACCACCTCGCGCAGCCAGCGGTGCGCTGCGCCGCTGGCGCGGCGCTGGTGCCACAGCGCGTCCACATGCACCGTGGGCAACTGCAGGGGCAGCGCCCGCCATACCAAGGCGCCTTCGAGGCCGGTGACGCCAAAGAAATGCAGCGGCAGCACGGTCAGCAAATCGGAGTTGGCAACGATGCGCCCAGCCGTAAAAAACTGGTTCACGGTGAGCACGATACGGCGCTCGCGCCCCATCGCCGCCAGCGCCTCATCGGTAAAACCGTAGGGCCGGCCGGAAAAGCTCACCAGCAGGTGGCGCGCGGCGCAGTACTGGTCCAGCGTCAGCGGGCTGGCAGCCAGCGGGTGGTCCTTGCGCATCAGGCAGACATATTCGCCGTCGTACACGCGCTGGTGGGCGTAGCTCACCGCGTCGCCGGTCTGGTTGCGCGCGGTCAGATCCGCCAGCACCGCAGGGAAGTAGCCGATGGCGAGGTCCGCCGTCTCGTCGTCCAGCAGGCGGCGCGGGTCGCGCGTGGCCAGTGGCAGTACGCGCATGGAGACGCCCGGCGCTTCGGCGGCCAGGATGCGCACCATGTGCGGGAGGAGCGCCGCGGCGGTGGCATCCGCCATGGCCAGCACAAAGCTGTTGTCGGCCAGCAGGGGGGTGAAGCGCTCGGGTGCCAGTGCGGCTTCGAGCTGCGCCAGCGCGGTCTGCACCACGGGCCAGAGCGCCTGCGCGCGCGGTGTGGGTTCAACGCCGGTGCCACTGCGGCGCAGCAGTTCATCGCCCAGGGTTTCCCGCAAACGGCGCAAGGCATTGCTGACGGCGGGCTGGGTCAGCGCCAGCTTGTGGGCCGCCCGTGTCAGGCTGCGCTCGGCCATGACCGCGTCGAACACGCGCAGCAAATTCAGGTCGAGACGGCGAAAGGCGTCAGGCATGGCGGGGAGCCTTGCTATGGGGGAGGAACCGCATGATATTCACGATATGAATGAACATCATCACAGACATAAAGTTGAATAACACGCGGGTAAACCCTAGTATTCCCCCATCGCACCAGTTGGTGCCGTTGTTTGCCAGGAGTTTCACCATGTCCACACTTGCCCACTCGCCCCTTTTGCGCACCCCTTCCTTCTCCGCAGCGGCGGTCAACCGGGCGTCCGGATTGAGCGCCATGTTGGCCGCCTGGCGGGTTGCGCGCCGCAAGGCCCGCGAAGACCGCGAAATGTGGGCGCTGGCCCAGCAGGATCCGCGCCTCATGAACGACCTCGTCTGCGCCCTTCAGCGCCAAGACTGAGTAGCGTCGCCCCGGAGGGCATCCAGTCCGGTGCCTCCGGCTTCCGCATCAGAGGCCGCTAGCTGCTTTGTTCAGCCTGTCTGCCTTGATAAGGGTTCTCGTTTTTAAAAAAAGCCGCGTTTTAGAGCGCGGCTTTTTTCGTTCTTCGGGAACAAAGAAGGCGTGACTGCCCATACGCAGGTACTGCTCCCAGCACAGAGGCGCGCCAGCCAAGCATTCTTGATGCTGCGCAAACCTTCTCCACAAAATACTTTTAGAATGCGAGTCGTTCTCAATCGCATGTATTTTCAATGAACTGCGACTGAGCCCTTTTCCAACATCCATCAAAGGCTCGCAACATGCTGCTTCGTTCCCTCGCCCTGACCGGCGCCCTTTGCCTCAGTCTGCCTGCTCTGGCGCTGGAGTACCCGATCGGTGCGCCCCAGAACGTCTCCGGCATGGAGGTGGGGGCCGTCTATCTGCAGCCGGTCGAGATGGAACCCGCAGGCATGATGCACAAGGTGTCGGAATCCGACATTCACCTCGAAGCCGACATCCACGCCTTGAGCAGCAACGTCAATGGCTACTCCGAAGGCACCTGGATTCCCTTTCTGCTGGTGAAATACGAGCTGACCAAACAAGGCTCGGGAGAAGCCATCCGTGGCGACATGATGCCCATGGTGGCCAGCGACGGCCCGCACTACGGCGACAACGTCAAGCTCGCCGGTCCCGGAAAGTACCACGTGAAGTTCACCATCTACCCGCCCAACGCCAAGGAAAATCCCACGGGTATGCACTTTGGCCGGCATACCGACCGCGCGACCGGCGTGCGCCCTTGGTTCAAGACGGTCGATCTGGAATGGGACTTCACCTACGCTGGCATTGGCAAGAAGGGCGGCTACTGACATGCGGCGCAAGCTCCCTGCGCACAAGGCCGTCGCGCTGGCTGCGGCCCTGTGCGCTGCGACCCTGCCGCTTGCCAGCGAGGCCGCAACCGACTCCGACGCGCTGATGGCGCAAGTGAAGGCGCTGGCCGATCGCGTGGAACGCCTGGAAGCGCAAAACGCGCAGTTGCGTACCGCGCTGGAAAGTGATCGCATCAGCGAAAACGAGCCCGAACTGGCCACCCGCCTCAAGGCCGTGGAAGCACAGCAGGATGCGCTCAAAAGCCCGGCCAGCAAGTTGGCCGATGCATTGGGCGGCATCAGGGTCGAAGGCAGCCTGACCGGCATGGTGCAGCAGACGGGGCGCAGTTCACTTGCCGATCCGAGTTCGAGCGGCAACCGTGCCAACTACCGCGGCGACGTGGCCGCGACCTTGCCTGGGGGTGACTTTGGCGCCAACAAGGGCAAGGTGTTTCTGCATGCACGCTTTGGGCAAGGTGATGGCTTGGCGCTGCGACCCACCTACACCGGCACCGCCAACACCACGGCCTTTGCCGGCAACGACGCGGATGACACCCAGTTCACGGTGGCGCAGGCCTGGTACCAGCTGGAGGTGCCGCTTGACCAGAAAGCCTCTGACAAGGCGGTGTTCACCGTCGGCAAGATTGACCCGTTTGCTTTCTTTGACCAGAACGCCATCGCCGACGACGAGACACGGCGCTTTGCGAACAACGTGTTCGTCCACAACCCTCTGCTCGACTCCGGAGGTGATACGGGTGCCGACCACTTCGGCTTCGCCCCTGGGGCGATCGCCGCGTACGAGAACTCCAGCGACAAAACCATGCCGTGGGGCACGTCGCTGGGCGTGTTTGGCTCGGGCGACGGCGCCAACTTCAGCGGTAGCAGCGGAAAACCTTTCGTGATCGCGCAGGGCTGGGTCTCGCCACGCATTAACTATCTGCCTGGCACTTACCGCGTCTATGCATGGAGCAATGCGCACGGCACCGATTTCGATGGCAGTCAAGCTCGCCACGCTGGCATGGGTCTCTCGATGGACCAGCGCGTCACAGACGAGCTGACGCTATTTGGGCGTTACGGCCACCAGACCTCCGGGCATGTGCTGTTCAACGGTGCGTTCACCATCGGTGGAGAACTCGACGGTTCGGCCTGGCGGCGCGGCTCCGATGGCCTGGGCCTGGCGTTCGGCATGCTGCGCACCAGCGGGCGCTACGCCTCGGCATCGGCAGCGGATCCCGCCAACTATGGTTATGCGGCACGCGGTTCCGAGCGCATTGGCGAGCTGTACTACCGCATGCACTTGAACGATCACGTAGAGATCACACCAAGCCTGCAATATATTTCGCGGCCGGCGGCCAATCCCGATGCCAAGGGGATCGCGCTGGTTGGCCTGCGCGCCCGGGTGGGGTTCTGATGCGAGTGCCCAAACACTTGCTACTCACCGCCGCGGGGCTGCTGCTGGCGGCGAGCGCAGCACAGGCACAGGAGCTGCCCACCTTCCGGCTGGAAATGAAAAACGGCCGCTTCGAACCCACCGAGATCGTGGTGCCCGCCAATACACGCTTCAAGCTCGTGCTGCACAACGCCGGCCCAGAGGCCGAGGAGTTCGAGAGCCTGGAACTCAAGAAGGAAAAGGTGTTGGCGTCTGGCGCCACCAGTTTCCTGGTGTTTGTGCCGCTCAAGCCCGGAAGCTACCGCTTCTTTGGTGATTTCCATCCCGATACGGCGCAAGGCCATATCGTCGCGCGCTGAAAGCCCCTCCATGCTCAATGCCCTCGTCATCGTCTGGCGCGAAAGTCTGGAAGCCATGCTGGTCATCGGTATTCTTGCGGCCTGGTCCACCGGCCGCGGTGGCGGGCATACGACCCGCGCCGGACTCTGGTGCGGCGTCGCAGCGGGCCTGGCACTCGCGGTGGCGCTGGCCGCCGTGATGCAGGGCACGCTGGGCAGCCTGTCGGACCGCGGGCAGGAAATTTTCCAGGCGCTGCTCATTCTCTTTGCTGCGGTGCTCATGACCCAGATGGTGCTGTGGATGCGGCGCCACGCGCGCGGTCTGCGTCGGGAGATGGAGAGCGCGCTGGATCGCGCTGCCGAGCGGCGCGGCGCCTGGGGCATTGCCGCCGTCGCCGCCGTCGCCGTGGCACGCGAAGGGTCGGAGACCGTGATCTTCCTCCAGGGCATTGCCTCGGGCGTCGGCTGGGGTGCTCTCCTGCCCTCTGCGCTGACAGGGGTTGCGTTGGCGGGGATCACCGCCTGGGCCGCCGCGCGTGGCCTGCGTTTTCTACCGCAGCAGCAGGTGCTGCGCGTCAGCGCCAACCTGCTGCTGCTGTTTGCCGCTGGCATGCTGGTGCTGGGGACCGATCGGTTGATTGGCCTGGAATGGATTCCGCCCGGCCCCGACCCGCTCTGGAACACCAGCGCGCTACTGGACGACGGCAGTGGCGTCGGCAAGTGGCTGGCGAACCTGTTGGGCTACCGCGCACGCCCAGCGGCGGCCGACGTCCTGGTGTTCTTTGGTTTCTGGGCCCTGATGGTGGCGCGGCGCTGGTGGCCCCGGCGTGCCCCCCAGCAACCGAGCGCATGACGATGCAGTCCACAAGCTTCACCCGCACCCGTGCTGGCGTTAGCACCGTGCATGTCATGGCAGGCGCACCGCGCACACGGCTGGCACGCCTTGGCGACTGGATGGCACGCAACCGCAGCCGCATCGCGCAGTTGCAGTGGGGCATTGTCGTGCTGTATTTCGTGCTCGTAGCGGTGCCGGCTTTCCTGCCCATGCCGCCCGAAGACGCGCGCATGTTCACCAGCCTCACACGCTTTGCCCAATTTGCTTTCTGGGGCGTGTGGTGGCCGTTTGTCATTGCCTCCATGCTGCTCATCGGACGCTTCTGGTGCGGCGTGATGTGCCCTGAAGGGGCCTTGACCGAATTTGCCGGTCGCCCCGGCAAGGGCCTGCCGATTCCGCGCTGGATGCGCTGGCCCGGCTGGCCGCTGGTGGGCTTCCTGGGGACCACGCTCTACGGGCAACTCATCAGCGTGTACGAGTACCCAGGCCCGGTTCTGGTGATTCTCGGCGGCTCAACGGTGGCGGCCATTGCCGTGGGCATCGTCTATGGCCGGGGCAAGCGCGTGTGGTGCCGCTACCTGTGCCCGGTCACCGGCGTTTTCGCGCTGCTTGCGCGCCTGGCACCGGTGCATTTCAAGGTGGACCGTGCGGCCTGGGATTTGCAGCCGGCCCACATTCCCGCCGTGGATTGCCCCCCGCTGCTCAACGTGCATGCACTCAACAGTGCGTCACAGTGCCATTCGTGCGGGCGCTGCAGCGGCCACCGCGATGCCGTCGCCCTGACCCTGCGCTGGCCCGGCAGCGAGATCGTGGGCAGCCAACCCGGCGACGTGGGGCGCTACGAGGCGTTGCTGCTGCTCTACGGCATGCTGGGCTTTGCCCTTGGGGCTTTCCAATGGACCATGGCATCGGGCTTTGTGCAGGGCAGGCAGTGGCTGGCGACCTGGCTGGTGGACCACGACATTGTCTGGCCGCTGGCCAGCAACGCGCCCTGGTGGGTGCTGACGCACTACCCGCAGGTCTCTGACGTGTTCAGCTGGCTCGATGGCGCCGGCATCGTGGCCTGGCTCACCGGCACCGCCGTGCTGGTGGGCGGCTTTGCCCACCTGGTCACCGCCTTGGGCGCGCGGGTGGTGCGCACCGACTGGAAAGTGCTGGCGCTAGGCCTCGTGCCCATGGCGGCTGCCAACCTGTTCCTGGGGCTCTCCATGCTCACGCTGACGCAGTTGCGCACCGAAGGCATTGTGTTTCACTGGCTGCCGCAGGCCCGCCTGACGCTGCTGGCCGTCGCCTGGCTCGGGTGCGTGGCCCTGTGCGTAGGGCAGCAGCGGCGCGCGGGCCTGCCCGTCTGGCGCTCGGCCATTGCCACCGCCCTGGTTGGGGCGGCCGCCGCCTTGCCAGTGCTGCTGTGGGTGCGGGCGCTGGATCTGCTCTCGGTGTTCTGAAATTCCACCCGCATCGCAGACCCGCCGCTTGACCGGCTCAAGCGCCCAGCCGTGCCTCGATGGCAGCGCGCGTTGCCAGCAGTTCCTTGGGTAGGTGGTAGGCGAGCTTGGCGAAATGCTCGTCGTGGAGCTTGAGCTCATCCTTCCATGCTGCCTTGTCGATGGCGGTCACGGTATCGAACTGCGCGGCGCTGAAGTCGAGCCCCGCCCAGTTGATTTCGCCATACGTAGGAGCAATGCCGAACATGGTCTCGTGCCCGCTTGCCTTGCCTTCGATGCGATCCAGCATCCACTTGAGCACGCGCATGTTCTCGCCATAGCCGGGCCAGACGAACTTGCCAGCATCGTCCTTGCGGAACCAGTTGGTGGTGAAGATGCTCGGCAACGTGGCGCCCGAGGCCTTGAGCTTGGCGCCCAAATCCAGCCAGTGCTGGAAGTAGTCGCTCATGTTGTAGCCGCAGAACGGCAGCATGGCGAAGGGGTCGCGGCGCACCACGCCTTGCGCGCCGAAGGCGGCGGCGGTCGTCTCGCTGCCCATGGTGGCGGCCATATAGACGCCATCCTGCCAGTTGCGCGCCTCGGTCACCAACGGCACCGTGGTCGAGCGGCGGCCGCCGAAGATGAAGGCGTCGATGGGCACGCCAGCCGGGTCGTCCCAGGCAGGGTCGAGCGCCGGGTTGTTGGTCGCGGCCACGGTGAAGCGCGAGTTGGGGTGCGCGGCCTTGGCGCCGGTGTCCTTGGCGATTTGCGGCGTCCAATCCTGGCCCTTCCAGTCGATCAGGTGGTCGGGCAGCTTGCCCGTGTCTTTTTCCATGCCTTCCCACCACACGTCGCCGTCGTCGGTCAGTGCGACGTTGGTGAAGATCACGTCGCGGTCCAGGGAGCGCATGCAGTTCGGGTTGGTGTGCATGTTGGTGCCCGGCGCCACGCCAAAGTAACCCGCTTCGGGGTTGATGGCGTACATCTTGCCGTCGGCATGGGGTTTGATCCAGGCGATATCGTCGCCAATCGTGGTCACGCTCCAGCCCTCAAAGCCAGCCGGCGGCACCAGCATCGAGAAATTAGTCTTGCCGCAGGCACTGGGAAAGGCGGCGGCGACGTGGTACTTCTTGCCTTCGGGGTTGGTCACGCCCAGCACCAGCATGTGTTCGGCCAGCCAGCCCGGGCTACCGGAGGGGCCCCCTGAGGCCGCGCGGCCCATGTTGGAGGCGATGCGCAGCGCCAGGCACTTCTTGCCAAGCAAGGCATTGCCGCCATAGCCAGAACCGTAGCTCCAGATTTCGCGCGTTTCAGGGTAGTGCACGATGTACTTGACCGTGGGGTTGCAAGGCCAGTTGGTCTGGTCCTTTTCACCCGCAGCCAGAGGCGCGCCCACGCTGTGCATGCAAGGCACGAATTCGCCCTGTGCGCCCAACACGTCGTACACCGCCTTGCCCATGCGCGTCATCAGGCGCTGGTTCACGGCCACGTAGGCGCTGTCGGTCAACTCGACGCCGATGTGGGCAATGTGGCTGCCCAGTGGCCCCATGCTGAACGGCACCACGTACATGGTGCGGCCGCGCATGCAGCCGTCAAACAAGGGCTGCAGCGTGGCGCGCATGTCGTTTGGCGCCATCCAGTTGTTGGTCGGGCCGGCGTCTTCCTTTTTTTCCGAGCAGATGAAGGTGCGGTCTTCGACGCGCGCCACATCGGACGGATCCGACAGTGCCAGGAAGCTGTCGGGGCGCTTGGCGGGGTTCAGGCGCTTGAAGGTGCCGGCGTCCACCAACTGCTGGCACAGGCGGTCGTACTCTTCTTTCGATCCGTCGCACCAGACGATGCTCTCGGGCTTGCACAGGGCTGCCATGTCCGCCACCCAAGCGAGCAGGCGGGTATTTTTGACATAGGCAGGTGCGCTGAGGTTCAGGCCCGGCGAGCTGGGTGCGTTCATGAAAGCTTCCTTAAGTTGAAAACGGCTTTTCAAAGGAAGCGGACGAACCGGAGAGCGGGCGAGGCCGCGCGGGTGGCGTTGCTGAGCGGTCTTTGAAAAAACGGCTTCATGCTCAGCCGGCTCTCGGGGCGCGCGGTGCCCGACGGGCACAGCGCATTCACGGGCTCCGTGGGTCGGCTGGGAGGTCGATTCTAAGAAGACCAGCCCACGCTGTCTGTCAGACAGTCGCAATATTCATGCAAAACTTGCATAGGGTTATGCCGTCATAGGGCCTGCCGACCAGCGCTCAAAGCCGCCTTTGCGCAGTTCGCACGCCGGGCAGTGGCCGCAGCCATAGCCCCAGGCGTGCAGCACGCCGCGCTCCCCTTCGTAGCAGGTATGGGTGTGCTCCACGATCAATGCCACCAGCGCCTCGCCGCCCAGCGTGCGCGCCAGCGCCCAGGTTTGCGCCTTGTCCAGCCACATCAGCGGCGTCTCGATGGTGAAGCTCTGGCCCATGCCCAGCGAAATCGCGGCCTGCAAAGCCTTGAGCGTGTCGTCACGGCAGTCGGGGTAGCCGGAATAGTCCGTCTCGCACATGCCGCCCACCAGGGTGCGCAGGCCGCGCCGGTAGCCCACGGCGGCTGCCAATTGGAAGAACATCAGGTTGCGCCCCGGTACGAAGGTGTTGGGCAAACCGGCTTCGCCGAGCGCAATGGCCGTGCCTTGCGTCAGGGCGCAGTCGCTGATCTGGCCCAGCACCGCCAAGTCGATCACATGGTCGTCCCCCAGACGCCCCTGCCACTGGCCAAAATGCTCGCGCAGGGCGGCCAGGACACGCAGGCGGGCATCGAGTTCGATGCGGTGGCGCTGGCCATAGTCAAAGCCGATGGTCTCCACATGCGCAAAGTTCTCGAGCGCCCAGGCCAGGCAGGTGGTGGAATCCTGCCCACCGGAAAAGAGCACCAGAGCGTGGCTGTTGCGCATGAAAACTTCCTTGAATAAAAAAGCCCCGCGGTGCGGGGCTTCAGGGTGGGCCAGAAATGGCTCACGCCATATAGACCGCAATCATTGCCAGCAGAAAAATCATGATGGCGCCCACGGCGGGAAGCACGAAGGGGATCACATGCACCACCGACTCCACGGGGTCGACCGGGTGGGCGGGCACGGGGCTGTGAGAATCGGTCATGGCGGGGCTCCTGAAACGGGGACGGGAAAAATCAGGATTCTAGGCTGCTCAGCGCAAAACCGCTTCCATGCCGGCCGCGCGCAGCTTTTCCAGCACCTCTTGCACGTGGGCCTTGCCGCGCGCCTGCAGCACCAACTCGATCTCCACGTTCTGCGCCGCCAGCAGCGTGAACGCCCGCTGGTGGTGCACTTCCTCGATGTTGGCGCCCGCGTCGGCCACGGTCTTGGTAATGGCCGCCAGCACGCCTGGCACGTCGCGCGCGCTCACCTGGATGCGCGCCAGCCGCCCGGAGCGCACCATGCCGCGCTCGATGATGGCGGCCAGCAGCAGCGGGTCGATGTTGCCGCCGCACAGCACCAGGCCCACGCGCTTGCCTTTGAAGCGCTCCGGGTAGCGCACCAGCGCCGCCAGGCCGGCGGCGCCCGCGCCTTCCACCAGTGTTTTCTCGATCTCCAGCAGCATCAGTACGGCCTGCTCGATGTCGCCTTCATCGACCAGCACCAGGTCGTCCACCAGCCGGCGCACCACCTCCAGCGTGACAGTGCCCGGTGTGCCCACGGCAATGCCTTCGGCGATGGTGGAGGTGCCTTGGCTGTGGTGCGTGCCCTTGACGGCGTTGACCATGGCAGGAAAGCGCTCGGTCTGCACGCCGATGATCTCGATGCCGGGGCGCAGCGCCTTGGCCGCCGTGGCCACGCCGGCAATCAGGCCGCCACCGCCCACGGCAATGACCAGCGCGTCGAGGTTCGGCACGGCGGTGAGCATCTCCAGGCCCAGCGTGCCTTGGCCCGCCGCCACCGCCTCATCGTTGTACGGGTGGACGAAGACCAGGCCCTGTGCCTCGGCGAGGGCATAGGCATGCTGACTGGCTTCTTCCAGTGAGCTGCCGTGCAACACCACCTCGGCACCAAAGCCGCGCGTGCGCTCGACCTTGACCCCAGGGGTGTAGCTGGGCATGACGATGACGGCGCGAATCCCCAACCGCTGCGCGTGGTAGGCAACGCCTTGGGCGTGGTTGCCGGCGCTCATGGCGATCACGCCGCGCGCGCGTTCCTCTGCGGTCAACTGCGCCAGCTTGTTGCAGGCGCCGCGCTCTTTGAAGGAGGCCGTGAATTGCAGGTTCTCGAACTTGAGAAAGACCTGCGCGCCGACGATTTCGGAGAGCGTGCGGGATTCGACGCAGGGGGTGTCCAGCACCTGGCCTTGCAGGCGGGAGGCGGCGTCCTGGATGTCTTGCAGGGTGATCATGTTCAGCATTGTGGCGGGGAATGCCACATGGCGGGACCGAGTATTTCTTGACAATTAAAAATGATAGCGCCAAACGCTTATCTGGTAAGCGCCAGTGCCTTATTTTGCTCAAAACCAAGGACGCCGGTGTGACCTTTCATTCACCAGGCGCTGAGCCAATCCTGCACTTGTTCGCGACGGGGTACGCCGCCTGCATGCGCCACCTTGCCGTTGATCACAACGCCGCGTGCGCATGACGCCATAGCGCGCGATGCCGCGCAGGTCTTCAAGCTTCTCCAGCGTCAGCGCCACGCCGTGGGTCTGCCAAAGGCCATCGCGCAACAGGTACCCCAGAAACGGCCATTGGATACGCCCGCCAGCACCATATGGCTTTCCAGACGACAACCAGTGGTCAACTATCGTTTCTAAAGTTACAGATTGCATCAAAATTGGGATGCTTCTGTAAGAATGCGCACGGGCCAGAGCCTCCACGCACACCAGGATTGCCAGCACCATGCACCAGGATCGCCAGCGCAAGATTCGTGAGCTGTTCGACGAGTACATCGAGTTGTACGCCGCGCGGGACGACCGCCTGACCGCGCGCTTCAGCCAGAACTTCAGCGGCTACCCCGGCAGCGGCAATCGGCTGATCCACGACCGCGACGAATGGGTCCGCATCACCCGGCAGGACTTTTCACAGGTGCCGGGCCGCATTCGCATCGAAATGCTGGATCTTTCGCTGCAGGACCTCAGCCCTGACGTGGTGGTGGCGACCGCCTTCTTTCACATCCATTTGCCCAGCGACGGCCAACTGCTGTCCAGAGAAGTCGCGCGGCTGGTGCTGATCTTCCGCCTGGAAGGCACCGACTGGCTGATCGTGCACAGTGGGATTTCCATTCCATACCGCAGCGCGCAGGACGGCGAGGTCTACCCCCTCAAGAGCCTGCAGGAGCAGAACACCGCCTTGCAGGCCCTGGTGGACGAGCGCACCCAGGCGCTGCACGAAAGCCAGGCCCTCTACCGCATGTTGACGGAGGATGCGCAGGATGTGCTCTGGAAGACAGACAGCCAGCTCGTCATGACCTACATCAGCCCGGCGGACGAACGCCTGCGGGGCTTTCGGGCCGACGAGGTGGTGGGGCACCATGTTTTCGAGATGTTCACCGACAAAGGTGTCGCCCTGGTCAAAGACCTGCTCAAACGCAGGGCGAGCGAAGACCCGCCCGGCACGCCTGTCGGGTTCTTTAACTTTCAGGTGGAACACCGCTGCAAGGACGGTCGCATCATCTGGGGGGAAGTGCTGTCCAAACCCGACCGCAATGCGCAGGGGGAGATCATTGGGTACCACGGCATCACCCGCGAGATCACCGAGCGCAAGCGCCTGGAAGAACAGGTCCGCCAACTGGCGTTCCACGACACGCTCACCCACCTGGCCAACCGCCGGCTGCTGGTGGAGCACCTGGACCAGACCATGTCGGCCAGCAAGCGCAGCCACCGCCATGGCGCGCTGCTGTTTCTGGATCTCGATAATTTCAAGCCGCTCAATGACACCCACGGCCATGGGGTGGGCGACCTGCTGCTGATCGAAGTGGCCGACCGCTTGAAAGACTGCGTGCGTGAAGCGGACACCGTGGCCCGCTTTGGCGGCGACGAGTTCGTCGTGCTGCTGTGCGAGCTGGACACGCTGCAAGACGGGGCCACCACGCAAGCCGCCGCCATCGCAGAAAAAATTCGCATCCGCCTGTCCGAGCCCTATGTGCTGCAGGCCGCGCCCTCCGGCCCGGCGACTGGCACCATCGAGCACCAATGCACCGCCAGCATCGGCGTAGCGGTTTTCCACGGGCGCGACGAGAACCAGAACAGCGTGATTGACAGGGCGGATGCGGCGATGTACCAGGCCAAGGAGGATGGGCGCAACCGCATCCGGTTTGCACCCAGTCCGATTCCAGCGGCTTGATGCGCGCCGGTGACCTTGCCCCCGAATCGTGGCGATACCGCCATTGGCACCCGGCACGGCGGCCGCGCACCATCAGCCGATATGCTTGATCTTGCGGGTCTCTTTCATGCCGTTAGCATGCGTCGGAGCACGCCGTCCTTCCAGACAAAGTGGTGCACCAGCGCGGCTGCGGCGTGAAAGAAGGCAACGAACAGCAGTATGTTGGCCGCCAGCCCATGCAAGTCTTCGACGGTTTCTTTCAGCCCTTTGTTGTTCGGGTCGAACGCCTGGATCTTGAACCAGTTGAAGACCGTGTCGCCTCTGATCCATGCGTTCGCTACACCCAGCACAACCGTGGCAATCAAGAGCCCGTAGAGGAGCCAGTGCACGCTGGTCGCAAGCTTGTCGAGCCATCCCGATCCTGCGGGAGGCAAGTGCACGGCGTGGCGTCCAAAACGCCAGCTGATGCGTGCCACGAGCACAAGCGCGAGCACGACGCCGAGCGAAATGTGGGTGCTGCGCGCGAAGACCCGAGGATCGCCTTTCGCGAACCAGTCGATGGTCTGCCCCAGCACCCAAAGCAACACCACCAATGCGGCGGTCAGCCAGTGCAGGACGATGGTGCGACGATCGTAATGAAGCGAGGGGGCGTTCAGGTCAGTCATGGGTCGGTCCTGGCTGCGGTTCGGCGTGCGCCAAACCAAGGGTTTCAGGAATGGAAATCATAGTCGGCTGGCGCTGCCCCCCTACGACCCGTATGTATCGACCCGTATCGGCCCGTACGCCGCGTGCAAGGGCCGCAGGGTCAGCGTGCCAGCCGCACGGCCGGCATTGCACCGGCCCGCACGGACACGCCCTGCCCGAGCTCAAACCGGCTCACCAGCAAGCCTAGCTGGCTGGCCTGCTGGCGCAGCGACGCAGCCGCGGCGGCCGATTCCTCGGCCAGGGCGGCGTTCTGGTGCGCCATCTGGTCGAGCTGGCCGACAAACTGGTTCACCTCGCCGATACGCCCCATCTGCTGGTTGACCTCGGTGGCGATGACGGAAATCCGGCCCGAGACGCTCTCAACCGAGGCAGTCACCTCGGCGGTGGTCTGGCCGGCACGCCCAACCTGCTGCGTGCCCGAGGCCACCTTGGCCAGCGAGGTGTGGATCAGGCTGCTGATGTCTTTGGCGGCGGCGGCGCTGCGGCCAGCCAAGGCGCGCACCTCGCTGGCCACCACGGCAAAGCCCCGGCCCTGCTCACCCGCGCGGGCGGCTTCCACGGCCGCGTTGAGCGCCAGGATGTTGGTCTGGAACGCAATGCCGTCGATGATGGAAATGATGTCGGAGATCTTGTGCGAGGCCGCGTCGATCTCGCGCATGGTCGAGACGACCTGCCCCATCTCGCTGCCGCTGCGCGCCGCCACGCTGCTGGTCTGGGTGGCTATCTGCTGCGTGGCCTGCGCCGAGGCAGTGGTCTCCTGGACCGAGGTGGTGAGCTGGGCAATGGACGCCAGCGCGGTTTCCAGCGTGCTGGCGGCTTCTTCGGTGCGGTCGCTCAGGTCCTGGCTGCCCTGGGCGATTTCGCCGCTGGCATTGTTGATGTCGTCCGACGCCTGGCGCACCCCCGTGGCCAGTTCCAGCAGGTTCTGGCGCATCGCCTCCAGCGCCGCCAACAGGCCGCCGATCTCGTCCTGGCGGTGCGTGTCTATGGGCTGCGAGAGGTCGTGCCGGGCCATGCGGTGGGTCGCCTCGACGGCTTCGCGCACGGCGGCGCGGGTATCGCGCACCAGCCACCAGGCCAGGGCGCTGCCAAACGCAAAAGCCAGCAGCGCGCCGACGATGATCAGCACCCGGGCCGTGCGGGCGTCCGCGATGGCCAGGGCCGAACTGCTGGCGTTGGCTGCGTCCTGCCAATCGCTGAGCGCATTCACGGCCTTGCCCCAGGCTTGCTGGCGCGCACTCCAGGTGGCGGCGTCCTTGCCGTATTCGTTGCGCATCTGAAAGGCCATGGCCGCGTCGCCGCGCCCTGCCGTCTCTTTCTCGCTGACGGCCAGCAGGCCGCGCGCGGCTTGGCCAGCGGCCTGCACGGGCCCAAGCAAGGCCTTCGCCTGGGCATCTTCCGCCAGCAGCGCGGCCAGACGCGTCTCTGCCGTGTCGTATTCCTTGAGCGTACTGCGCACACGAGCCAGGAGGGCCGGGCCACCCTGAAGATCAGTACCGCCCAAGTCACCCAGTGCCTGCACGTAGCCAGAGACGCTGCGCGCCATCACATTGAGCGTTTGCGATCGCGCCGCGTTGTGCACGGTGATGTCCTCCAGCGTGGCCGACAGCGCCTGCATGCGCAGCAAGGAGAGCACCGCCATGCCCAGCAGCAACGCCAGAATGACGCCAAAGCCCAGGGACAGCCGGGCTGCCAGGCTGCGCACGGAAATGAGTTGCATGCTTGTTTCTCTGTTTTGTTAGAAGGTGTCGGCGTACGTCTGCCGCCCAGGCAACATGGCATTGTCGGGTGCGCAGCGCGAGGCTACGCCCAGCAGCGCAAGGCATCAACTGTGGAGTTCCGCAATTGACAGGTGGATTACGGGGTTTTTGGTTTTCATAAGAAAAGTGCCTTTAGCGCTTATACAGCAAGCGCTGACAGCTATGAAAACGATAGTTTTATCTACCCCCCCAGGGGCCGTCACGGCTGCGAAGTGGCCGGCACCTAAGCGAAGTGGGCGCGCCGCCTGGGCCCGGTGGCGCTGGTGCGATCTAGCGCAGCCTGGATGCGCTGGTGCCGGCGCGCTGCGGTGCCCATGGGGCAAGCACCGACAGCGCGCTCAGTTGTCTTGCCCTGGGCGGCGTTCTTCACGGCGCGGGCCGCCGTGCCTCTCCCGGTTCTCGGGCGCCTGGGCGCCACGCGGCGCTTGCGCCGGCTGCTGGCGCTGCGCTTGCCTCGGTGCCTGGCGCACTGGCGGCTCCTGTTGCGCGCGCTGGGCCTGGGCTTGGCGCGCTTGCTGCGCACGCTGCTGCAATTGTTGCTCTTGCTGCAAGTGCTGTTGCTGTTGCTGTTGTGCGCGCTGTTCCTGGTTCTGCGCAGCACGGGCGGCCTGCTCGTTGTGCGCCTCTTCGCGCCGAGGGTTCTGCTCACGCGGCCCCTGCTCGGGCCGCCGGACTGGCGGGCGCCGCAGGTCTTGCGGTGCTGCCGCTTCCGGGCGTGGTAGCGGCATGGCGGCGTTGCGCGGCGGCGGCTCATGGCGTTCGCGCGCAGACGGCGGCGCGCTGGCCTGCGGGGGCCGCAGCACCGGCATGGCCGGAGCATGGGCGGCGTTGGGCGCGGCTGCGCCGCGCGCCAGTTCAGGGCGCTGTGACGGGCCGGGCAATGCCTCATGCCGCGACGGGGCCTCGGCCCGACCCCGCGAGAAGGCCGGGTTGGAGGGGTTGGAGATCACCCGCCGCTCCACCGCGCTGGCTGGCGGCGCGGGGTGTGCCTGCGTCAGCCGCGAGGCGCCGAACACGCTGCGCGGGTCACGCGTCGGCGTCGGCGGGGCCACCACGCGGGCGCGCTCCAGCTCGCGCGCGGCCACTGGACGCGCACTGCCGCGCACATGCTGGCCCTGGGAAAACGCGGCTGCGGTCACCGCCGTCACGGCGGCCGGCAGGTGCTGGTAGCGGTAGCCGTTGTTGGCATTCGCGGTGTTGCGCGGCGTGTACTGGCCCCCAAACGGGTTCACGCGGCCCAGATAGGCCCTGCTGGCCCGGTAGCTCGGGCGCCAGGCTTCGCCGGGCGCCAGCGGAAACCAGGCCACGCCGGGCTGCACGGCGCTGCCCACCGTGATGGCGAAGTTCACGCCACCAGCGCTGCCGCCGACAAAGCCGACCAGTGCAGGCGCGTAGACCGGGCGTGCCGCGCTGGCACCGGGCACCCAGCACCAGCGCGCACCGCGCTGGGCCCAGCGGCCGTAGTGGAACGGGGCAAAGCCCCAGGGTTCGTCGTCGATCCAGGTCCAGCCCCAGGGCGCAATCGAGGCCCAGTGGCCGACGCGGTACGGCGCCCAATCCGGCACCGTCACGTGCGGCACCCAGACGGTGCCGTAGACCGGGTCGCTCTCCCAGTCGCCATAGTTGTCCAGTTGCTGGTAGCCGATCACGTCGCGCGAGACATAGCGCGCCGCCAGCGACTGGTCTTCCGCCCGGTCGCGCGCCTCTGCCCAGTGGTCAAACGGGTCGCGTGCCGGCGCGGTCTGCCCGGCGGCCTGGGCCAGGTCCGCGCCCGCGAAGCTGATCTGCTGGCGCGCGCCCAGGCTGGCCGAGGCGCCGTTGCGGCCGTACACCACGGCGCTGCCCGACCGAACCGTCACGCGCGTGGTGCCGTCGCTCGGGTCCACGTCCAGCCGGTAGTCGCCCGGCTGTGAGGCGGTGAACGCCAGGTTGGGGGTGTCGATCTCAAAGCGCTGGCCTGGCGGCAGGCTGCGCAGGCGCACGATCAGGCTGCCCTGGCTGAGCGCGAGCTGCACGGTCTGGTCGTCCAGCACGGAGAAAGCCAGGCTGGTCTGCCCATCCAGCCGCAGCGCAGTCGAGCCGATGTGCAGCTCGGAGCGCGCGCCCGTGTCGTTCCAGAGCCGGTCGCCCTGCGTCAACGGCCGGTTCAGCACCGCGCCGGCCCACTGGTCAAACCCGGCGGGCGCAAAGCTCACCGGCCCGTCAAAGGCATTGAGCTGCGCCACGCGCCCCGGCGGGTCGCCCGCGGCTCCCTGCGCGAAGGCGCCCGTGCCGCACAGGGCAGCCAGCAGCACGAACAGCAGCAGTGCCAGCCACCCACGGTTTGGAAAAAAAGCCTTGGCATGCATGTTGTGCCCCCGCAGCCTGTGGTGGGGCGGCTGCGCTCTTCACCCCACTTCGTAGAACGCGCCAGCGCCGAGAAAGACAACCAATGGGGCGACCAAACCGTCACCGGATGCAACGCGGTGCGCTGCGCCCAGGCCGCGCAAGTCGCTTCGCTGTTTGTGCTGAATCAAACTACAAATAGTGTTTTAACTATATTGTTGACGCTATAGGTAGTGTTTCCTGCCCAACACCTTTGGAGAATTGCATGGCATCCACCCTTGCCACCCTGCCGCGTGAAGTGCTCAAGCGCAGCGGCCAACGCGCCGCCTTTGATGCGGAAAAGATCCGCTCCGCCTTGCTGCGCGCAGGCGCCGCCACGGGCGAATTCGCGGCCGACGAAGCTGCCCTGCTGGCCGCGCAGGTGGGCAAGGTGCTGATCCACCGCTTCCACGGCGAGGCGCCGGGCATCGAGCAGATCCAGGACGTGGTCGAGCAGACCCTGATCGCCGCCAACCACCTGGCCACGGCCCGCGCCTACATCGCCTACCGCGACCGCCACGCCACCCTGCGCGCCGACCACCAGACGCTGGTGAACGTGGAGTCCTCCGTCAACGAGTACCTCACGCGTGCCGACTGGCGCGTGAACGCCAACGCCAACCAGGGCTATTCGCTCGGTGGACTGATCCTCAACGTGGCGGGCAAGGTCACGGCCAACTACTGGCTCTCGCACGTCTACACGCCCGAGATCGGCGAGGCGCACCGCAATGGCGACCTCCACATCCACGACCTCGACATGCTCAGCGGCTACTGCGCGGGCTGGTCGCTGCGCACGCTCTTGAACGAAGGCCTGAACGGCGTGCCCGGCAAGGTCGAGGCCGGGCCACCCAGGCACATGAGTTCCGCCGTGGGGCAGATCGTGAACTTTTTGGGAACGCTGCAGAACGAGTGGGCCGGCGCGCAGGCGTTTTCGTCGTTCGACACCTACATGGCGCCCTATGTGCGGGTCGATGCCATGGACTATGCCAGCGTGCGCCAGTGCATCCAGGAGCTGGTCTACAACCTCAACGTGCCGTCCCGCTGGGGCACGCAAACGCCGTTCACCAACCTCACCTTCGACTGGATTTGCCCCGACGATTTGCGCGAGCAGGTGCCCGTGATTGCAGGCAAGGAGATGCCGTTTTGCTACGGCGACCTGCAGGCCGAGATGGACCTCATCAACCGCGCCTACATCGACGTCATGACCACGGGCGACGCCAAGGGCCGCGTGTTCACCTTCCCCATCCCCACCTACAACATCACCAAAGACTTTCCGTGGGAGAGCGAGAACGCGCAATTGCTGTTCGAGATGACGGCCAAGTACGGCCTGCCGTACTTCCAGAATTTCATCAACTCCGAGCTGGAGCCCAACATGGTGCGCTCCATGTGCTGCCGGCTGCAGCTCGACCTGCGTGAACTCTTGAAGCGCGGCAACGGCCTGTTTGGCAGCGCCGAGCAGACCGGGAGCCTGGGCGTGGTGACCATCAACTGCGCGCGCCTCGGCTACCTGTACGCAGGCGACGAGACGGCACTGCTGGCCGCGCTCGACCGCCTGCTCGAATTGGGCAAGCAAAGCCTGGAGACCAAGCGCAAACTGATCCAGCGGCTCATGGACCAGGGCCTGTTCCCCTACACCAAGCGCTACCTGGGCACGCTGCGCAACCACTTCAGCACGCTGGGCGTGAACGGCATCAACGAAATGGTGCGCAACTTCACCGGCGACGCGCACGACATCACCAGCGAGCGCGGCCACCAGTTGGCCGTGCGCCTGCTCGACCATGTGCGCGAGCGCATGACGCAGTTCCAGGAAGAAACCGGCCACCTCTACAACCTGGAGGCCACGCCCGCCGAAGGCACCACCTACCGCTTCGCCAAGGAAGACAAAAAGCGCTGGCCCGCCATCCTGCAGGCCGGCACGGCGGACAAGCCGTACTACACCAACTCCTCACAGTTGCCCGTGGGCTGGACGGACGACCCGTTCGAGGCCCTGGCGCGCCAGGAGCTGCTGCAGAGCAAATACACCGGCGGCACCGTGCTGCACCTGTACATGGGCGAGCGGCTGTCGAGCGGCGCCGCCTGCCGCGATCTGGTCAAGCGTTCGCTCACGCGCTTTCGCCTGCCCTACATCACCATCACGCCCACGTTTTCCATCTGCCCCACGCACGGCTACCTGGCGGGCGAGCACAAGTTCTGCCCCACCTGCGACGAAGAGCGCCTGCAGGCCAAGCGCGCCGCACTCGCGGCGTGACGCGCATCACCGCAAAAAATATGAGCCAAATTGGCCTCTAGCGCTTATACATAAATCGCAAGCAGCTATCAATTCAATAGTAATTTAACGGCGGAACCATACCCCTCCGTTGCCCCCGGGCGGCGCAGCACAGGCTGCGGCATGCCCCCTTTTCACCCTGAAGGAGAACATCCATGAGCCACTTTTCCACCACCGAGCACCAGGCCCTGGCCGACGTGCAACTGAGCGACGCCGAGCGCCAGCCCTGCGAAGTCTGGACCCGCGTGATGGGCTACCACCGCCCGGTGGCCAGCTTCAATATCGGCAAGCAGGGCGAGCACCACGAGCGCCAATTTTTTGCCGAAACCCCCAGTGGCCGTTGACCTGCAAAGCCGCCCTCCGCACCGGCCCGTGCCGGTGCCCGTGGTGACCGCGCACGCCGCACACGCCGATGCAGCGCTGCTGCGCATCGGCGGCATTACGCCGCTCACCAGCATCGACTTCCCTGGCCGCCTGGCCACCGTGCTTTATTGCCAGGGCTGCCCCTGGCGCTGCGGCTACTGCCACAACCCCGAACTGCTGGACGCCACCACCCCCGCCGCCGTGCCGTGGTCCGAGGTGCTGGCGTTTCTCAAAAGCCGCCAAGGCCTGCTCGACGGCGTCGTCTTCTCGGGCGGCGAACCCACGCTGCAAGCCGCCTTGCCCGCCGCATTGGCGCAAGTGCGCGCCCTGGGCTTTCAAACCGCGCTGCACACCGGCGGCATGTACCCCGAGCGCCTGCAAGCGCTGCTGCCCCTGCTCGACTGGGTGGGCCTGGACATCAAAGGCCCGCTGCACGCCTACGACGCCATCACCCGCACTCCCGGCAGCGGCGCCAAAGCCTTTGCATCGCTGCACCACCTGCTCGCCAGCGGCGTGGCCTACGAATGCCGCACCACCTGGCACGCGGGCCTGTTCAGTGTGGACGATCTGTTCGCCCTGGCCGACACGCTGGCCGATGCAGGCGTGGCCCACTGGGCGCTACAGGAATGCCGCGCGCCGGTCGCGGCCACCTGGGCGCTGACCGCCGGGCAGGTGGAGCGGCTGGGGGCGCGGTTTGCGGGGTTTGTTGTGCGGCGGGGGTGAGGGGGGCCGACAACCGCCCTTGGGCAAGCGAGTGCGAGCGACTGTTCAAGGCTGGTTGCTGCCGTTCAGTTCGGCATCGCGATCGACGGCTCCTGGCACATTGGTGTCGGCGACGGATCGGCGTTGGAATGCGGTTCGTCCGCACCTACGAACACATGTTGCGCACCGTGTTCCGGGCTCTGTCTCGATGTCCCTGTGGGTGCGCTAAAGGCAGCTGATCACACCTAGAGGCGCAAGGTTGGCAAGGGGAGGACTGCGTCCTGCCAACGATGGGCGATCGGTTTCTTGGCTAGGAGACCCAGCCGAAGGGGTCCGTCGCGAGAAGTGGGCCGCAGTCGATGGTGAGCTCAGCAACCTTGGCGCGTAGCGTGAGCTGGGTCATGGCCTGCGCGCCATGCGCGAAGCAGCTGTTAACTGACGTGTCAGCCTTTGCGTGACTTGCGACGGCTGCATGCACGGTGTCGAAGGACCATCGGTCGACTAGGTAGTCCATGGTCTGCTCAAGGCAGGCGAGCTTGCCGCCAAGGCTCTCCAGCGACGGGTGGTTCTTGAGCGCTCCGCCGACGGCGCGCAGCGCCTTCTTATCCCCGGTATCGACGATGGCAGCATCGAAATCGGCAGCTGCTGCGAACAGCGCCGCCTCACCGGCGTCGATCAGTGGGATTTCCGACAAGGTCTCTGCAAGTTGGGCGCTGTATCCCTTGGCGACCCCGCACGCAGCAACAAAGCTTGTGAGCTGTTGCACCGCTACCATGGAGCCCACGATCGCGGCGGCCTTGTCGGGGGTTGCCAGCTTGAACTTGAACTTCAAAGTGCCGACCGTAAACAGATCGGCACGACCCTGCTTTTGAAGATGAAGCGCGAATCGGTTGAGCAAGCCCCACTGCGCCAGCTTCACGGCGACATCGCAATCAATGAAGACCTTCATACGCTGCGCTGGTCCATTCCGGTCAGTTTGAAGATGTGGTCCAGGCCGTCGTTGGGGAGCATCTCGTAATGCATGTGGCACTTGGCAACGTCGTTAATGACGATCGGCGCAATTTCCGTGGTCTTGAGGAAGCGGAGCGCCAAATTGGCCATCTTCCAGTCTCCCGTTAATCGCGCCCAGCACAGGATGACCTGTCCTGCATCGAGTTTGGCTTTGCGCGCTTCGTCTAGAGCAGCGGCAGCCAGGCTCATTTCAGAATATGTGGGACCGACCAAGTTCTTGCTGCAGGCGGACAGGGCGCTGCCGCCAAGTAGCGTCATTGCATAGGCATCCGCCTGCCTTTCGTCCTGGTCTGAGAAGCTCTGCTGACTGTCTACCGGAAGCGTGTCATCTACCAGTACCGCGTTCTCGTCGCTGCTCAGGTGCCCGCTCATGACGTGTCCGGCCTCGTGTGCTATCAAGTAAGCGAGTTTGGCGAGCGCAGTCTCCTTTCGAACGACCATGACCACAGGTCGCCCGCTAGCACGTACGCACATGGCGTCTGGGCGGCGCAGTCCATCGGGCCAACCGGTCACGTGCACAACCGGAATGCCAGCAATCCACAGCCACTCGCACAGTGCGTCGAGAGTGACCGCTTCATTGCTTTTCAATAGTTCATTGCGAAGCGTGTCCGCGTCGACCGGCGACCGCAACGGCGTCGAGGCGCAAGAGCTTGCCAACAGTTGAGCGAGGCCGTGGCCGATACTGGCCGCAACGGCAAGCTGCGAAGATCCTTCGGGATGCACAGTCTTGAAGCGCTGTGTTGTCGAGCGAAAGGCGGGTTGAGGCTTTGGCGACTGCAGACTGACAAGCGATACATTCAGCCGTCGAGCTAGCAAGATCTGTAGCTCCAACAGACCGCCTTCATCGGTTGCCGCTTCGTCTTCCCACCAGTCAGGCATCAACGTGCGGACCTGGGGTGCGCTCAAGCCCAGCGCCTTGAAGGAGCTGAACAGTTTGCGTGCGGGATTAGTGGCGGGGGCCATTGGAATTTTTGGTCTTGGAGGCGCGTCGGGCGCCGTAGGCCTCGAGCGTTGCGCCGGCTCTGAGCAGTCTAACAATGGATTGGGCGTGCTCGTCTGTGCCGTCCCAAACTTCCATTACGACCTTCACGAGTTCCTCGTGCTGCGGCTTGGCTGATTCATCAATAACCAATGCAATTCCAGCAAATTTGCATAGACGCATATGAGTCTTGGTGACCCGCTGTGGATTGCGAAGCGCGCGGTGCAACGTCGGCTGTGGCACCCCGACCTCTCTGGATAGGCGGCTCTCGCTATACGAATTCTCGTGCATGAACTCACGCAACTGCGTGACGATGGCGCTCACATTCATGCAAAAATTATAAAGTAATGCATAATCAATTACACTGTGCCCCGCGTGTTGCTGCGCGACCCGCGTATTTTCTCGACCGACATGTCTGCCATTGACCACGACCATCAACTGCGTGCACTGCTTAAGGTTCACCTGAACGCACGCTTAGGAGCAGCCGACAGAGTCGTGGACGAGTTTGGTCTGGCATACGGAGCAGTTCGCGCGGACGTTGCTCTGGTGAACGGCCACTTGGAAGGCTTCGAGATCAAGGCGGAGCGCGACACCCTCAAGAGGTTGCCCGCGCAAGTAGAGGCCTACAACCAAGTCTTCGAATTTTCTTGGGTAGTGACCACGCCGGGACATCTGTCTGGTGTCCGCGAGGTTGTGCCAAAAGGGTGGGGACTATTGGTAGCCAAGGCTAACGAGCAGGGCGGTGAACTCGTCCAAGTGCGACGCGCCCAGAGGAATTCCAGACGCAGCACCGAGCATCTGGCGCGGCTGCTTTGGCGCGAAGAAGCCCTGGCACAGCTTGAGGCGCTCGGGCTGAGCAAGGGAATGAAGTTCAAGCCAAAGATTGTGCTGTTCGCTGCTCTTGCCGAGGCCATGACTGCGGACGCCCTTTCTACTTACGTCCGAACTTGCCTCAAGTCGCGGGCAAACTGGCGACTTGATGCAGCACCACGTGTATGTGATGGTTCGTCGCGTCCCGTCGCCAGTGCGTAGCATTGCCTGGACCCGTCGCTGGATTGGCAGCGACGTCTGAATAGTTCTGGTCTCCGTGACTGAACGCCGCTTTCATGTAGATCGGAAGCAGCACAAGGACTTTGCAGATGTCTCGATACTGCCCGAACCCGAAGTCTTTTACGCTCTTGCCCTTGATGACGAACCACTTGTCCCAGTGCGTGTAACGCAGGTTGGCACTCATCTTGAGTAGACGCGGATCCTCATCGAAAGCGGTGACGTGGCTGATGCCGTAGTCGCCGTAGACGAGTTTTCCACCTTTCAGGGCGGCGCTCTGCCGCGTCGCGAGGAACAAAGCCCAATCTGCTCGCGGAATTTGGTGCGTTCCCTTTGGGACGCCGGCCAGATTAACGGGGAAGGCGCCTGCGGCTAAGACAACATTTCTCCAAGTCTTCGCACTGAAGATGGCCTGCAGGATTGCCGCGTTGCGAGTGGTTTGAGCTGCCAGATCGGCATCGGTGACGAACGCAGCGTCAAGAACTGCGTCGACCTCGGTTGGCTGAGCCTTGATCTTGGCGGCCGTGTTGACGAACCAATTGGCTACGTCCGCAGGGGCGGGAGTCGGATTGTCCACGTCGATGACATAGCGCAGCACCCATCGCCCACGCTTGGCAGCCGTCGAGGCGGCCATCAATGCGGCAATTTCCTTGGTGCCAGCATACGAGGAGATGACCGGGACAGCTTGAACCTTGGCTGCCCAGAGCTCTGCGAAGAGGAACTCCCAAACCGTGCCAACCGAATCGGCGAGCTCGTCGTCTGACGTTAGCGGCTGGTCGAAGGCAATTTCGTGCTTGTTACCCCAATGTTTGGCAGTCGCCTTGACGACATCGCGTATGTGCTTGTCCCAGGTCTTTGTGTACTTGTTGTTCGCCCAGTCGAATGGGCGGTCCTGCAGTTCTGCGATCGGAAAGACGGATGCTTTCTGGGTCGCAGAAAGTGGTTGAACAGCGGACTGCTCGCCGAGTTTCCATTTCAGGACGGGTACGTACGCGATCTGATTCTTTGAATTTTCCAATTCTCTCCCTCCCCTTTGGTTGCGTTGAACTTTTGTTTGCGCCAATCGCTGTTGGCTTCAATCGATGGCGTCTCCGCGCGCTGTGGAGCGGCCTGGTAGTCACAGCCTCCGCTTACATTTTTCACGTCATTCTGCGCCGCATTTGCATTGGGTCGGGAGCGCCTGTTCGTGCACAGCGACAGCGGACGCTCGGACTCCTCAGGTTCCTACTTGCCGTCAATATTGACAGCTAGCCTGAAACTTGCCGTTGGGATGCTTCCTGGGTTGATGCGCAATGACTGCTTTGGAGGTGTGACCGAGCAGTGCAATTGTTGCCTTGACCGGCGGCAACCGCTGTGAAACCGTCATTTGGTTTCACAACCCGAACGCCACTTCAAAGTCCAATTCGACCTTTGGCCTGATCCAGGTAGCAGCCTCTTTGCGTCCGAATGCCCTGCACCAGCCCCAAGGCACTCGCACGGCATGCCTCCGAATTTTTTGGGCGCGCAGTGGAAGGATTGGCCAGCTTCCACGCGCAGAGCGCATTGGATTGAAACACACAATAAACGCGCATAACAAATAAATTACGCAAACAAACTGCGTGCAATTTGCTTTAAGTGCATAAATAATTGTGCAATCTGGCCAGTGGTTTGCGCTCGGCGTTTGATCCAGATCAGTGCCGCCACCCCCTCGCCGCCACGATCATCCGGGCTTTGCAGACCCCCCCGGAGACACCCCATGACCCTCGGCCTTGCGCTGCTGCGCGCCCTCAAGAACCACGGCGCGCAGGAAATTTTTGGCATTCCTGGCGACTTCATCCTGCCGCTGTTCAAGCAGATCGAAGAAAGCCGCATCCTGCCGCTGCACACCCTGAGCCACGAGCCCGCGCTGGGCTTTGCCGCCGACGCGGCGGCGCGCATGCACTGCGGCCTGGGCGTGATGGCCGTGACGTATGGCGCCGGTGCGTTGAACGTGGTGAACGCGGTGGCCAGCGCCTATGCCGAATGCTCGCCGCTGGTCATCCTGGCGGGCTGCCCCGGCGAGGTCGAGGCACATTCGGGTCTGGTGCTGCACCACCAGGTGCGCAGCATTGATTCGCAGCTGCGCATCTTCAGCGAGATCACCTGCGACCAGGTGCGCCTGTCCAACGCCGACACCGCCCCCGAAGACATTGCCCGCGTGCTGCGCAACTGCCGCGAGTACTCGCAGCCCGTGTTGATTGAAATCCCGCGCGACATGACGCTGCAGCCCATGCGCGAGGTGCCCGTGCTGCCGCCCCGCAGCTTCAACGCCGAGGCCGTGGCCGAGGCCGCCGACGAATGGCTGGCGCGCATCCACGCCGCCAAAAACCCGGTGATGGTGGTCGATGTGGAAGTGCGCCGCTTTGGCGTCGAGGCGCGCGTGGCCGAGCTGGCGCGCCGCCTGCAGTTGCCCGTGCTCACCACCTTCATGGGCAGGGGCCTGTTGGCCGAAGACGGCGTGGACTTGCACGGCACCTACCTGGGCGTGGCGGGCGCCCCCGAAACCACGGCGCTGCTGGATGAATCCGACCTGCCCGTGATGCTGGGCGCCATCCTGTCGGACAGCAACTTTGGCGTGAGCGCCCAGCGCATGGACTTCCGCCGTGCGCTCATTGCCGCCCACCGCGAGGTGCGCGTGGGCCACCACGTGTACCACGACATTCCGCTGGCCGCGCTGGTCGAGGCGCTGCTCGAACGCATCCCGCCCGCCAGCGGCGCGCGGCGCACCCTGCCGCCCCAGCCCGAATACCCGCGCGGCCTGGTGGCCGACGACACGCCGCTGTGCGCGGGCGATCTGAGCCGGGCGTTGAACGACCGCATCCTGGCGCACGGGCCGATGAACATCGTGTCGGACATGGGCGACTGCCTGTTTGCCGCCATGGAGCTGCTGCCCACGCCCCTGGTGGCCCCCGGCTACTACGCCACCATGGGCTTTGGCGTGCCCGCCGGCATTGGCGCCCAGGTGGCCACGGGCGAGCGCAGCCTGATTCTGGTGGGCGACGGCGCCTTCCAGATGACGGGCTGGGAGCTGGGCAACTGCCCGCGCCTGGGGCTGGACCCGATCGTCATCGTGCTCAACAACCAGAGCTGGGAAATGATCCGCGCCTTCCAGACCGAATCGCAGTCCGCCGCGCTGGGCGACTGGCGCTTTGCCGACATCGCCAACGTGCTGGGCGGGCGTGGCCACCGCGTCACCACGCGCAAGGAATACAAGACGGCGCTGGATGCCGCCTTTGCCGAGCGCGGGCGCTTTCAGCTTATCGAATTCATGGTGCCGCCGGGCGACAGCACGCCCACGCTGCAGCGGTTTTCGGAAGGCATCCGCGCGCTGCGGGCGCGGGCGGCGGTGGCGTGAACTTCCGGGGTTGAGCGCCTCACACCACCCGATTCCACTCCAGCGCCCGGCTGCGCCAGTGCTCTTCAATGGTCTGCGTGAAATCCGCGCGCACCAATTTCGCGCGGTTCTCCAGCCAGTCGGCGTTTTCGCGGCGCACCACGATGCCTTCGAGATGGCCCTGGCGGAACTGGCTGTCGTGGGCGTGTACCCAGTCGCGCAACTGCTCCAGCGTGACCTCGCCCGCGTACAGGCGCGGCACGGGGGTGAAGCCGATCTCGGCGGCCCAGGCGTTGCGGCGCGGGGTGCTCCAGAAGCGCTGCTCGCGGCGGTCGTACACGTCGAACAGCATCCACCAGTCGGGCAGGGTGGCGTAGTCGAGCGAGTGGCGCGCGGCGCACCATTCGCCAAAAGCGACGAGGTGCGGCCCCAGGGCGTCAAACAGCTTGTCTTCGTGCGCGGCCAGCCAGGGGCCGAGGCGGGCGAATTGGCCGTGGAAGGGCTGGGGCAGGTACTGGCCACGGTTTTGCGCGCGCAGCACGCCGTCGGGCGAAACCGAGAAGCCCAGGTTGGCGCCGTCGAGCTTTTCCTCCAGCACCACGGGGCCGGAGAGGATGTCCTCGGCCTCGGCGGGCGAGAGCACTTTGTCGTCGCGCGGTTCGCCCGTGGCCAGCCAGGCGATGTGGGGGGTGTGGGGGAAGCGGAAGAAATCTTCGGACATAGGGGCTCTTATTTTGCCCGCCGGATGCGCGGGTGTTTCACGCGCCAGCGCGCCTGCAGCCAGTCGGGCAGCAGGTTTTCCACCTCCAGCCCCACGGCGTTCAGGGCCTGCTGGCAGTCGATCCAGTCGGTGTCGCTGGCGTTGGTGAGTTTGCAGGCGTGGCCTGCGTCCAAGGCGGCGAGTGCAGCGGCCACCATCTTGCGGTCGGCCAGGTCGGTCACCGCCTCGGCCAGTTCGGGCGGCAGCACGGCGTTGCCGTTCTTGTCGAGCAGCACGTCGACCCACACCACCTCGTTGCGGTCGATCTTGTGCACCATCGCCAGCCAGCCGTAGTCCTGGTCGGTGAGCTTGTGTTGGTATTCACCGCAGACATGCCAGTCCACATCGAGCACGGCGTGGCGCGTGGGGTCGGCCTCAAAGGCTGCTAGCCAGTCGAACACCTGTTGGCGCAGCGCAGCTTCTTCCACCGGGGTGGCGTCGGCACGAAAGCGGGAGCCGTCGTCCACCGCGCTGGCGACGATGAGCACATTGGTGTCCACCAGGCGGGCCTGCATCTCAATGGTTCCTTGCGTTGCAAGATGTCTGCGGCGCCTGCAATGGGCGTGGCCCGGCCAGGGGCCACCGCGCAAGGGCCGCCAGTACCTGAAAGTCCGGGCGCTGGTGGCGTCCCCCTTCCGCAGCGCGTAGCGCTGCAAGAGAAGGGGGAAGGCGCGAAGCGCCACAGGGGGTTGTCATTTCTCTTCCCGCATGCGCTGGGCACGTGCCCGGGCCTGTTCGCGCGCCTCGCCCATGGCGTCGCCAAAAAAGCGCGGCGGCCAGTTGCGCACGGTGCCGAACGCGTCCACCTCCAGCGGCACCAGCACGGCGTCGGCGCCGCGCCGCTCGACAAACAGCATCTGGCATTGCTGGGGGCTGGTCTTGCGCTGCGCCATCAGCGTCTGCATGCGGCGAAACAGGTGCTCGGAATGCGTCTCGACGATGAACTGCACCTGCCGCTGCTGGCTGACTTGCGAAAACATTTCAGCGAGCACGGCCTGGGCGAGAGGGTGCAGGTGGATTTCGGGCTCCTCCACCAGCACCGTGCTGCCAGGCGGCGCCCAGAAGGCCATGGCCAGCACCGGCAGCACCTGGGCGACGCCCACGCCCACGTCGCGCAGGTTGGCGACGACGCCGTCTTTGTGCACCACCACTTCGTAGCGGCTCGATCGCCCCACCTGCCGCACGCCAATCTGGTCGGCCATGCCCATGCGCTGCAGCCAGTGCGATACGCTGGCCAGCGTGGCGCCCTGGGTGTCGGACTTCTGCAGCGCATTGGCCAGCAGCGCCTCAAGCACCTGGTTGCCGTCGCTGCCCAGTGCGCCCGGGGCCGACTTGCTCCACACCTGGTCGCGCGCGGGCTGGCGGCGCAGCGGGCCGAGGTACACGATGGCTTCGAGCTCGCGGCGCAGCGCCAGGCTCAGGTCTTGCAAGTGCGCGCCGTCGGCGCCCAGCAGCGCCAGCGCCTCGGCAGAGAAGGCAATGGAACGCTCGGGCGCGTACTGCGGCCCCTTGCCGCGCGGCTGGGTTTCGCCGTCCACCCACACCGCGTACGCGCCGCGCTCGCGCCGCACCACGCGAAAGCGCCGCGCCACGGTGGAAAGGCCCAGCGCCTGCACTACCACGGCGCCGCTGGCCGTCTGCCCATAGCTGCAGGCAAAGCGCGCGTGGCGCACGCGCTCGCCTTCGGGGCGCTCGAATTCCAGCGTGATCGAGAACTGGCGCGGCGCAGCCACGCCGTGCGAGAGCACGGCATCGAAACCACCGAAGAGGAAGAAATCGTTGGCCTCGTCGCCCCCCAGGTTCAGGTGCACCGTGCGGTCGGGCGCGGCGGCCGTTTGCTTGAGCAGCAGCAGGCTTTGCAGCAGCGTCGATTTGCCCGAAGAGTTGGTACCCAGCAGCATGGTCACCGGGGCCAGCCGCACGGGCCCACTGTCGCGCCAGGCTTTGAGGTTTTGCAGGTGGAGGAGCTTGATCATGGCAAAAGCATAGAGCCTGTTCCAAGTCTTTTTGGAGTCGCACAAGTACCTTGCCGGGATGGGGTGCAAGGCGCGGGGCGCAGCCAATAGCTCGGCTAT
>Ga0265314_10000294_pt1 | contig 71535 bp, 48 predicted proteins | sample 4126metaG_FD_203106 | JGI IMG/M metagenome (GOLD analysis project Ga0265314, IMG submission 203106) | Rhizosphere microbial communities from Carex aquatilis grown in University of Washington, Seatle, WA, United States - 4-1-26 metaG | ecosystem: Host-associated > Plants > Roots > Rhizosphere >...
TGTTGGTCGGCGTCTTCGTCGGCGTTCTGGTCGGGGTATTGGTCGGGGTGTTGGTCGGCGTATTGGTCGGCGTATTGGTCGGCGTGCCGGTCGGGGTGTTGGTTGGGGTATTCGTTGGGGTATTCGTGGGGGTATTCGTTGGGGTATTCGTTGGCGTCGGCGTTCTGCTCGGCGTATTCGTCGGCGTTGGGGTGCGCGTTGGCGTATTGGTCGATGTGTTGGTCGGCGTTGAGGTCGGCAACAAACAGTCGACCGAGGCCCCGTCGCTGCACACGGACCCCGCCTTGGTGCAGGCATCGTCACCGCCGACAGCGCAGGTGCCGGTCAGCGTCGCAGTATCTGCCGTCGTTCCCGGTGCAGGACATACACAGGTGCCGCCCGCACATGTGCCGACCTTGGCGTCGGTTGGAATCAACTGGCAGGTCGTCACCCCGGCCGCGAGCGTTCCGAAGGTCAGCGTTCCTCCCGGTGGGGTGGTATCTCCCACGAGGACGTTGTTCACATCCGACGTCCCGCTGTTGGAGACGCAGATCTGGTAGACGACGCATTTGCTGATGTCCTGCGTCACCGTATCGCTGAAGGTGCCGTCGGCTACGCCGTCACAGTTGTTGTCCTTCGCGACGGTCTTTGCCACGGAGATCTGGCAACTGTCACAGGTGACCGAAGCGCCGTCACTGCATACCGAGCCCGGTTGGGTACACGCCGCCTCCTGGGTGAGCGCGCACGTGGCATTGGTGACCGTGGCCGTGTCCGGAGTCGTTCCCAGGGCTGGGCATACACAGGTGCCGCCCGTGCACGTCCCCACCTTGGCCTGTGTTGGCACCAGCTGGCAGCTTGTTGCTCCCGCCGCGACGGTTCCATAGTTCAGACTCCCGCCCGGCGGGGTCGAGTCACTCACGGTGACGCCGGTGAGATCCTGCCCGCCCGTGTTGGACACGCAGAACTGATAGACCACGCATTTGGTGATATCTTGCGTCACCGAATCGCTGAAGGTGCCGTCAGCCACACCGTCGCAGTTATCATCCTTGGCCACCGTCTTGGCAATCTGCAGTTGACACTGAGGCTGGCAGATATTTGAACAATTATCTGTATTGATGTTGTTGCCGTCGTCGCAGGCTTCCAGCAGGCACGTCCCACCCGGCGGTTGCTTGCAGGTGGTAAAGGCGGGGTCGAAGCAGTCCTGGTCGGTCGTGCAGGACTCGATCGGACTGCAATTTCCCAGGCCGTCGCAGCATAGCCCCTGCCCACAATCCGCATTTTGGCCACACGGGAACCGCTTGTCGCAGCTGCCCGACGTCGCCGGCAAGCTGCAGCAAAAGCCCATGTTGCTCTCGACGACGCCGTCCGGACAGCTGCCCGGATAAAACAGCGGCGCGCTTCCACCGGTCGAACCGCGCACCGAATCATTGGATGCTAGGTGGATGTTGTTCGTGCCTGTAGTGGACTTGATGAAAAACTCGCCGGTGGCGGGATTGGTTACCTGCTGCCCCGGAGCCGCATGCGCGGTGATGGTGACGATGGGTTCGCCGCCGGGTGGGGTCGAGGCGGGGATCGCCTTTCCTCCCGCGACGTAGGTGATCAGCACTTCGTTGGGATCGATACCAGACACCACACAGGATGCGACGCCCGTGGTTGTCGTGCAGGAGTCAAATATCAGCGCTCCAAGCTCACTGCCGCCATTCTCGCCGCAGCCGCCACCGACGTCGCTGCATGCGAGGAAGACCCGCGAGGGACACGGCGCGGCGCCGCAGCCGGATGGACCCGCGGTGACGGTATTGATCAGCTTCACCGCCGCCGGCACTTGGGTGATGCCCGAGGTGACGGTGCTTGTATTTTGGAATGTCACTTGGATGGTGACCGATTCGCTTGGGACGAGCACATCCGTCGGGGGCGCCTGTCCATGATTCGGTGCGACTGGGAGGGAGCCGCTGACCTGCGTGGCCTCCGCCCGCCCCGCCAACAGCACACCACACACGACGATTACGGGCAGGAGGCGACTGCACCACCGAGATCCTCCCAGGCTAGCACCCCGGTTGGGGAGATCCCCCTGTGTACCATGATGAATAGTTTTCATGCACTCCTCCCACTGCCCTGCACAACAACATAAGCTGATGCTACCCAGTAGAGACAATCACCCGAGGGATAGATTCCGCATCCCCCAAAAGGGGCGTCCGGCAAACTCGGCACTGTTGGCGTCGGATGCACTAGGTTCAACAAAAGGGGATAATTTCCCCGCCCCGGGTAAGCGGTGCTTATTCGCCCATAACTCTGCCGACGCGCGTGCCGGAGGGCTCATCGACTCCGCTTGCTCTTACGGAAGTCCTGCCCCCGAGCGAGCCGGGGGGGGCAGACCCCTCGGAATTTCCCCGGGCGGACCTCGGGTTTCCCCTAATTGACGGGCAACAAGGGGGGGCAGTATTCCTTGAGGTAGTGGGCGTTGTTTGATGCATGGAGCCAGCCGCGGATATCGGGTGTTCGAAGCGCAGGGTACTCGGTGCCTCGCTTCTAGGAGGCGGCGCGGTCCGTGCGTCTGGGAATCCAGCCTGGACGGCGGCGGACGCGCGTAATCGGAGGTCGGGCATGTACAAGATCAATGTCAGATGCCAGGTCGAAGAGATGGAGCGCGTGCTGCGTACACCGGACGATGTCGCGCGTTGCCAGGCCGCGATCACTATTCTTCGACGCTGGCAGTTTGACGAGATGTTGGATGACAGCTCGCGCGAGAAGGCGAAAATGCTGGTTCTCGAATTCGAATGGAGCCTGCCCGCGGCAACCAACGTGAACGCTGTGGCGCCGCCGTGGTCAGCTGCAGCGTCGGCAGCGATTCTGCCAGACAAGATGCGATGAAGCGTGCATTTCGTTTCGTGTAGGGGGGACGGCGATCGGCGGTCAGCGATCAGCCTTCAGCTCGAGAATCCACTCCCAAGAGGGACTCTCAGATTCCGAGCTGATCGCTGATTGCTGGTCGCTGACAGTTCCGCGGCGGAACGTCGGGTCCCGTCTTCAGCTTTCGGGCGTTCCCTTCCCTGTCAGCAAAAACGTCCAAAAGCGTACCGGTCGCGTCACGAAAAATGCCGGCACCCGTTTACGGTAGCGCGCGTAAGCCACGTCCTTCCGCTCCAGATCCCGCTCCTCCACGCCGGCCCAGCAGCACAGCGCCGCATTGAAGAGGATGGCGCACAGCATGGCGGACCAATTGTTGCGGAGCAATGCCAACGCCAAGCTGAACCGCATGCCTGCTGAATACACTGGATGCCGCAACCATTGGAAGATTCCTGCCGTGACGATCCGCCCGCGTTCCGGAAACACGTTGTAGACAAAGGCGCGCCACTCGAAATCCCAGAAGATCGGGGCGCCCCGAAACTCGATGAGCTGCATGGAGATCAGCAGATATGCGGCCAGGCTGTTGGCGATGAGCGGAGAGAGGAATCGTCTGCCGTCGGCGAGCAAAGGAAAGTAAAGGGCCGCGCTCGCGCTGATCAAAAACGGGACAAGAAACCGAAAGAACAGCTGCCGGTACGCTTGCATTCCGTAACGCTCGCGATACATGGCGCGGTGCCGCCAGAACCCTGCGTACATGCACAGCCCCGTGCCCAGCACGAAGACACCTTCCACGAGCAAGGCGCCGCAGGGTAGGGCGCGCGCTGCGCGTACGCCGAGGAGCAGGCACGTGCTCGTGGCGATCGCAACGCCGCCCAGCAGCTGCGCGCCGAACCACCGTCGCTGCATCTCCGGCAGCACTGCGCCGAGGCGCAGCCAGCTGTCACGGAAAATCTGCCGCCGTGAAGTCATGGGAGCGGCCACGCCTCAGCGATCGGCTCAACCCGTGGGTGGCGACACGCAGCCGTTCAATGCCGTGTTCACGGCCGCAATGATCTCGTTGATGGTGACGCTGCCGTCGTGATCCGTATCGGCATTCATGCAGGCGGAGACCGGGCTGCTCCCCAACGCGATGTTGACCGCGATGATCAGCTCGTCGATGGTGACCGTGCCGTCGCCCGTACAGTCGCCGGCACAGCCCGGTGTTGCGGTCGGAGTAGCTGTGGGCGGCGTGGTTGGTGTCGGCGAGGTAGTGATCGTCGGGGTGAACGCCGGTGCCAGCGTGCAGTCGGCCTGGCAGCCGTCGCCGTCGCTGCGGTTGCCGTCGTCGCATTCCTCACCAGCGTCGACGATTCCGTTGCCGCACCCCGGTAAGGTGCAATTCGCATCGCACGCGTCGCCGCTTTCCAGATTGCCGTCGTCGCATTGCTCGTTGGCGTCGACAACCCCGTCGCCACACGAGATCAACAGACGGTCGAAATAGACGTCGGGATCCGGCCGGCCATCGGGGTAGGTGCTGGAGACGACCGTGTTCCGGTTGTCTCCCCAGGCGTAGTAAACGTAGGTGTCGTCCGCGTCGATGGCGATATAGTCGCCCATGTAGCATGCGGCGCGGCCCGGATCGAAGTTGCCCAACGCGGCTGGCTGATGGTTGATGGGCGGCACCGGGAAACTCACATCCGTGATGCGCTGCAGCGCGCCGAAGCTGGCGCCGCCATCGCGGGAGAGCGTGGTGTACACATCGATCATGAAGTTGTTTGCCGGATCGTTCCGCCGGTCGTACCATGCGACCGCGACGGTTCCCGCACCGCCGACGGTGACGGCAGGGAAGAATTGGTCGGTGTCGGTCCCGCCGGCAAGCGGCATCTCCGGAGTCCACGTCTGCCCACCGTCGCTGGAGCGGCTGATGAAAATGTCGGCATTGTCGGTGTCGCCAGGCGGGTCGCTGCCCCAGACCATGTAGAGGTTGCCGGTGAACGGTCCCCCCGTGCGGTCCACCGCCATGGTGGCTTGCACGAGCATGCGGATGTCGCCGTTCAGCGTGGAGCGCACGCTGCCGGCCTCGCAGGTGACCGGGCGGTCCGTTCCCGGCTCACGGATCGGCTGCGTATTGACCTGCACCGGGACATCCCACGTGCGGCCGCCATCGAACGAACGCCGAAAGCGCAGCGGGTTGTGGGCGCTGCGATCCGACCACGCGAGGTAGACTTCCCCGTGGGCGCCGACGGCAAGATTGCAGTCAAACGGGAACTCGTCGGTGGACGGGGACAGCGTTTGCTCGTCGGTGAACGTGGCGCCGCCGTCGGTCGAGCGCGAAAAATGGATCTCGCCGCTCTTGGGACCGTTGCTCAGCTCATTCACGAACCGCGTCCAGCAGACGTAGACGTTGCCGTCATAGGCGCCGCCGCTGTTGTCGACGGTGATCCACGGCTTGTCTTCGAGATCGGCGCTCACGGCGCTCGGGCTGGCGTTCGCCAGCGTAGGAAAAGTCTGGCAGTCGTCGGTCGAGGTGGCGACGCCGACCGACGGTGCGAGGTTCAACAATACCGACAGGGAGGCATAGTAGAAGCGTCCGCTGGCTTTGTGCACCGCCAGCACAGGATCTGAAAACCGCAGGGGTCCGGTGTAGCCGCGATCGGTCCAACTGGCGCCGCGGTCGGCGGAGCGCGAGAAGCCGGACAACGGGTTGGGAACGTTGCCCCTGTTCGTGTCGTTGTAGCCGACGCAGATGGTGCTGCCACGCACCGCCATGGTGGGCTCGCTCTGCGTTGTGTGCTCCGGCCGGTCCAACGACGGGTCATTGACCAGCAAATCGATTCCATATCCGCCGCGCTGTTGCATCAACGCCGCAGTGGCCGGCCGCTGCATCACGCGGCGGGCCGTGCCGGCGAGCGTCATATCGGCCGCCAGCTCGCCGGGCAGCTGCCGCATGAGAGAGAAATCGCCGTCGCCGTCGCCCTCCAGGTGACGGTCCTCGCCGGCCGATGTGGCGCTAGGGTGCCCATTGCGTGGCACGCCGCCCAGCGAACCCACTGCCAGGGCAGCTCCGATCAACAAGCCACTGATGACGACAAATCGCTTCACTGTGATGCGCTGCTGCTTACAACGGCGCGGTGGGCAACTGCAACCAAGGAAATCCGCATGCCGCGCAGCATGACGCACGGCAATGGCGCGATCGGGCTACTCGATCGGATCCGGTGGGTGAGCCGTCGCGGTCAGTTCCACGACAGGCGCCAGCAGCGGCGCGGCGTCGAGTGCAGGATGCGGGCACCCGCGGCCTGACTGTCAGCCTGGGCGGTAGGCAGGCGTACCGTGATGCTGGTTCCTGCCCCGACGGTGCTATGCGCGTCGACCGTTCCTCCGTGCGCCGCGACGATGGCCTTGACGATGAACAGCCCGAGACCGGTCCCCGCGATACCGATCGTCGCCGCCCGCCGCTGATACTTGTCGAAGATCGTTGGGAGCTCTGCCGATGGAATTCCGGGGCCGTTGTCGCTGACTTCCAGCGTCAGCTCCCCGGCGAGTGTGGTGATGGTCGCGCCGACGTTGCCGCCGGGTGGCGTGTACTTGATGGCGTTGTCGAGCAGGTTGGCGACCACGCGTTCCATTTGGAGGACGTCGATTGCCACGAGAGGTGGCGCCGGCTGTGCGGACCACTGCAGCGCGATCTCCTTCAGGTCGCTTGCACTACGAGCCCGCACGACCACCCGCTCGACGATGTCCGCCAGGCTCGCGGGGGTGCGCAGCAGCGTCAGGTGGCCCGACTTGATACGTGTGGCGTCCAGTGAATTCACCGCGAGCTGGATGACATGGACCACGCTGGCGTGAATCCGGCGGGCGAGCGACGCCTGTTCGGGGGTGAGGGCTCCGGCGCTGCCGTCGAGCAGCAGCTCTGAGAGCGACTGGATCACTCCGAGCGGATTCTTCAAATCGTGCGTGATCGCCGCCATGAAATCGACGCGTCGCTGCTTGCGCGCCGCTGCATCGGCAAGTCGTTCGCGCTGGTACGTGCTTTCGACCTCGTAGCCGAAGAAGAGCGCCACCGCGAGCAGGAACGGGATGCGCAGAATGTAGCCCTCGCTGAGCAGGTCGTGGATGCTGACGAACTGTGAAATCGTGGACACGTGCACGATGCTGATTAGCACCGCGGCACCGACGAGCAGCCCGAGCCGTTGCGTGAGGGCGCCAAGGAAGACGACCAGGAAATAAACGGGAAAGAAATCGCCGCCGCCGTTTCTTGTCAGCAGGATCGCGATGGAGACCGCGACAGTGTCGAACACCACGACGGCAATATCAAAGCGCGGCCGCGAATGCAGGCGCGGAAGTGCCGCCGACAACGCAATGTTGGATGCCAGGTAGAATGCGATGAACAAGGCGACGCCGGGCGAAACCGTGCTGGCGCCTCGACTGAAGATGAGAAGATACGACGTCGCAATGATGAGTACCCAACGAACCAGCACCATGTTGTGACGACTGGTCAGTTCGCGAATGGACTGACTCTTCATGGGCTGATGGCAAGCAGGCTTCGTACCATGGGCCGCTGTCGCACAATGTGGTGTCGCCGTCGGTGCCGTCGCCATTCGGCCCGTCACCACAACAAGTGAGCGTGTATAGATTCGCCGGCTCAACAAGGACTTGGGCCTGTGTCCGAAACGTCATCGCCGTTGCAGGAGTGGCGCAATCTCCGACCCACAGCAGCCCAGCGTCAGCTTCGCCGACGCCCCCCGCCTTCCGCGTTGCCGTGCTTTTGAATTGCCTGACGGATAGCGATATTGGACCGTGCGCGTGCTAACCAGCATAGGGTAAAGACGAGCGGGCATGACCTCTGCGATACCTCCAGCAAACCTTGGAGCTCGGACTGGCGAACTACCCACTGGCTACACCGTGGGAGTCTTGCGTTGGGAAGACGAACGCAACGCGGCGGCAGTGCTGGGCCGGGCTTTTGTGGATGATCCCCTGGTCGTTGCCATCTGCGGCGCCCAAGCCACCGACCGCGAGGAGCGCATGCGCTGGGGGTTTCGTGTGGCCATCCGGAGTCATTGCTTGATCGCGCAGCCGGCGTGGTCCATGCACGATGACACGGGACGTACGGTGGGCGTCGTGTTGGTGACGCGGCCGCGCACGACGCTGCCCTCCAACGTCGACGTGGTGTTTGCCATGTGGGGCTTGTTGCACATCGGTGTGCGCGTCGGTTGGCGCGGTGCCACCGCGGCGCGCATCATTGCCGAGCATTTGCCCAGCGGGCCGTTTACCTATCTGCGCACCTTGGGCGTCGACCCCGAGCTGCATGGTTGCGGCGTTGGCTCACGTTTGGTGGAGCGCGTGCTCACCACCGCCGCCGCCGGAATCCCGATTTATCTCGAGACCGCCAAAGAGCGGAACCTTAGCTTCTACACGCGCCACGGCTTCCATTGCATCGGTGAGTTTCGCTGTCTGGATGTACCCGTGTGGCGCCTGCTGCGACCCGTGAGCGGCAGGTGAGGAAGGATGAACGATGAAGGATGAACGATGAAGGATGAACGATTGGAAACCATAGCTCATTCCTCATCGTTCATTCCTCATCTCTCATCGCTGCGCGGCCCGCCGATGAAATTCGGTCTGAGCTTGCCCATCGTCCAGCAGATTCCCGGACGCGTGCAAGCGTGGGAGCTGACCGCCGGTGCGGCGGAATTGGTAACCGTTGCGCGTGCCGCCGATCGCCTGGGCTTCAGCCATCTGTCTGTGTGCGATCATGTCGCTATCCCTCAGACGCGTGCGGCGGCGGCCGGGACCGTATGGTACGATGCCGCAGTCACACTGGGCTTCCTTGCGGCGGCTACCACTCGTGTGCGCTTGTTGTCTCACGTGATCGTCCTGGCGTATCGACATCCGCTCGTCGTTGCCAAGTCTTTTGCCACGCTCGATCAACTGTCGAATGGCCGCGTGATTCTCGGTGTCGGTTCGGGACACCTCAAGCCGGAATTCCGTACCCTCGGCGCCGACTACGAAGGTCGTGCTTCGTTTAGTGACGAGGCGATACAAGCGATCCGGGCGGCATGGGAGAATGAAGGCGCGACCTTTGAGGGCCGGTTTGTGCAGTTCCGCGACGTCACCGTCGCACCCCGTCCGCGTCAACGGCCGCGACCACCCATCTGGGTTGGCGGAAACGCGCGGTCCGCTGTGCGGCGGGCGGTGTGCTTCGCCGATGGTTGGATTCCATGGATGATCACACCGGCGGAGTTCGGCCGCATGGTTGCCTATGCCCGCGAGATCGCCGAGCGGGCCGCGTCATTTGAGTGGGTGGCTCCGCTCAGCGTTGGCGTTGATGACCGGCCGGCAACCATCATCGCAAGTATCGAAGAATGGCTGGCCGCCGGCGCCACGTCGTTTCACGTCGGCCTCGCGCACTCCAGCCTGAACCACCTGCTGGAGCGCATGTCGCTCTTTGCCGAAGCTACGCATATGGGATCGGACGCGTCCGATTGAGGCAGGGCATCGCTGCTTCTTGGACTTGGCAACCCGCAGCGACCCAGGGGAGCGGCCCATCGAAAAGACGCCGGTCGCCGGCCCGGTTGCCCACTTGGAGCGATTTCGCTAGAGGATGAACCGCACGTGCGACAGACGAACACATCATGGGGCTGTAGCTCAGTTGGGAGAGCGCTTGAATGGCATTCAAGAGGTCGACGGTTCAATTCCGTTCAGCTCCATTTCCAATCCTTCCGAGGTGAGCCCAGGAAGTCCAAGAACAATACGTTGCGATCGGAGTTCGATTGCGTTCAGCACTCCGTTTCCCTTCCTAGACGTCTCGCGAACGAGGAGGTCATTTGAAGAGTTCGTGGCAGACGGCGATCGTGCTAGCCGTGTTGTCGGGGATCTTGCTCGTTGCGCCGGGGTGTGCGAGCGAGCAGCGCTTGCCCGGGACTGACGAGGAAGTCGAAAGCATGGAGCGACCGGCCCGCCCGCTTGAGGAAGAGGAAACCGTCTCCGACAAGATTGGCGAGGTGGGGGTGGTGCTCTTGGTGGTCGGCACCGTGGCGGCGGGAATAGCCATTCCGCTGCTTCTCTTCTGAGCCCTCCTGGCCGCCGCGCCTCTCGCGCACGGACTGGGTCTGCTACCCGGCGATGTTTCGGTGTCGTAAAACCGTCGCTTGCCCGATCTTTGTCACCTGCCGTAGCATCCCCCCAGTGACTGGCGCATACGCCGCTGCGCCTGCCCCGTCGCTACGTGGCGCGCTCCGCCCGCTGGGGAAGGCATCCAGATGCCTGGAACCAATACCTTTTCGGTGATGTCAGGCTGCCGGTGCCGGACCGGTGGCCGGGCGCGTCGGCCGACCGACCATGTCCCCGAATGCCTGGTACGTCTCTTGCGGTTCACGGCCCCGGAGATCCCCATGCGAGCGCGGGGGATTTGCGGATATAGGCGTGTCGACGAACCATCCACCAAGCGTTCAGCAACCTGCTAGAGGGCGGTGGCCCCACTGTGCCCGCACGCTTGATCGTCGGGATGGCGCGACGTCCACCCAGACGACGGTGGCCGCCCGATGATCCAACCGGCCCCGGCTCGCTCGACGAGCGGCGACACCGCGCCGGCTGCGGAGGCCGTACGGCTCGCGGGGTTGGGCAATCGTTTCGTTGAGCTCTTTGCTCGCAAGCTGTCGCGCGAGGACCTTGCTGCCGAGATCGCACGCTTGATTGCCGCGGCGACGCGCGTCAAGGCTGCAGCCATCCTCGGCTTGGATGCGCGCCGTGATCGCTTGCGGCTGCTTGGTGAAGCGGGGCTGTCGAGCGATGCGCGCGCCGCCCTCGGTGGTGGCGGCGACTGCGTGTGGGACATTCCCTTGCGGGGGCTGCGCAATCGCCGTATCAGCGTCATCTCCGCCGCGCACCAGAATCCCTTTGTGCCCCGCGGATTGGTCAACCTGTCTCCGACTGGCCTCTCGATTGCCTCGATGCCCATCTACGATGAGCGCGAACCGATCGGCGTGTTGCTCCTCATGGCCACCGGCAGTCGCGCCTTTCCGGACGCACAGCTGCAGGTCCTCAGCCAGGCCTTGCGCGTGTGCGCGCGCGGCTTGCGCGATCACGACACGCCCGCGGCACGTGCCGGCGCGGCGGCGCGGGATACCGCCACCATCGCCGCGGCCATCGCCGAGCTTGCGGGCGAGACGCCGGGAGCAACGGCCGTCGAAGTCACCGGAGCGCCGCGGCCGGTCATTGAAGCCCCTCCCGACGAGCGCATTCAACGTCTCGAGGAACAGCTCGCGCAGGTTCGCGAGGAGCTTGAACGCAGCGCGCTCAAATTGCGCAGCGCGACGGTCTCGTCCAACGCCCTGGTGCGGGAGCGTGATCATCTGGGGCAGCGCGTCGCCGAGATGGAGAGCGAGCGCGCCGCGGTGGCGACCGAACTGCGCGCCGAAATCGACGTCCTGCAGGAGCGCTTGCTGGCGGTCGAGTCGGAACGCTCCCGCTATCAACGCGTCGCGGATGATCGCCACACGCGTGCCCAACAATCCATCAAGGTCCTGGGCGGCGAGCGCGACATGCTGCTCGGGCGGGTGCAGGCGGCCGAATCGACCATCTCGGTCCTCGATGGGGCGTTGGGGACGGTCAAGGCTGAGCGCGCCCGGCTAACCTTTCAGGTGGGGAATCTGGTTGGTCAATTGCGCGCCAGCCAGGAGGCGCTCGAAAGGGCGCAATCGCGCCACGCCGAGGAACGCACGGTCATTGAGTCGGATCGCGAGGGATGGCAGGAGCAAGCGGACACGTTGCGCAGCCAGCTGACGCAACGCACCGAAGAGGTGGCGGCTCTCGACCGAGAGCTCCGCGGCACTACGGTTGGGCGTGACGGCGCCCTCGCCCAACTTCAGGCGGCGCGCGCCGAGCTCGAGCGTCTGACCGTTCTCAATGAAGAGACCGGGCGCGCGCTGAGCGCATCGGAGACGGCGCGTGCCAGCGCCGCCGCTGAAAGCGCGGCGCTGCGCCACGCCTTTGAGGCCGAACGCGCCGAGCAGTCGGCGGTCGAGCAACAGCTGCGCAGCGAGCTGAGTGTGCTGCACGCCGACGCCAACCGCCTGAGCAGCGAGCTCGAGGGGATGCGCAGTGGGCTCGACACGCGTACCCAGGCACTCGCGGCGCGCGATGAACTGCTCGCCCGCGTCCGCGCCGAGCTGGCGCGTGCGCAGGACGCGGAGGCGACGTGGCTGCAGACCGGCACCGCCCAGCGCGCCGAGATTGCGACCCTCACGGCCAAACTGGAGCAGCTGACCGAGGTGCAGCAACAGCTCCTCGGCGAGCGCGGTACACTGCGGACGGCTGTGGCCGAGTCGCGTCAACAGGCGACCGAGGCCGATGTGGCGCACGCCGCCGCCATGGGCGAGCTGCAGTCCGCCGCGGCGCAGCTGCGTCGCCAGGTCGAGACGCTCACGGTAGATCGTGTCGCCTTGGCCGGACGCCTGGAGCGGGCCGTCGAGGAAGGCAAAACGCTGGGGCGCGGTCTCGCCGAAACCCAACGGCGTAGCGATGATCTCAGCGAGCTTTTGCGGCAGCGCGATGCGGCGGCCGAGCGCGCTGCCGCCGAGCGCGAGCAGCTGGCGGCACAGGTTGCCGCCCTCAGCGGTCAACTGCAGGCCGGCCAGGAAGCCTGGCAGCGCGCGCAGGCGCGCGACGCTCAGGAACGCAGCGCTCTCGAGACCGATCGCGATGGCTGGAAGGAACAGGCCTCGGCTGTCCGTAAGGAGCTGACGCAAGCCACCGACCGGGTGATTGCGCTGGAAGCTGAGCTGCGCGGCACGGTCGTGGCCCGCGACGCCGCCGTGACGGAGCTGCAGACCGCCAGCGCCGAAATGGATCGCATCGCGATCCTCAACGACGAGCTGGGACACCAAGTGGCTCAGCTCGAAGCGGCGCATGCCGCGGCCGTCGTCGAGAATACGGGGTTGCGGCGCACGCTCGATGAGGAACGCGGCAGCCGCGCCAATACCGAGCAAACCTTGCAACGCACCCTTGCGGTGACGCAGGCGGACGCCGAGCGGCTGGGTGCCGATGCCGCGGCGTTGCGCACCGAGGTTGCCGAGTACAGCCAGGCCTTGGCCGACCGCGACCAACAGCTGACCGGGTTGCACACCGAGATCGAGTTGCTGCGCCAGCAGAGCGTCGATCGCGGCGTGCTCGCGCATCAAGCCAACGAGCTGGGCGCCAAGGTCGTCGTGCTCGAGCAGGAGCTTGCGGCGGCGCGTGGCGAAGGCGCGCGCGCCGAGCGTCAACGGGCGGCCTTGGCCGAGAAGCTCGAAGCTGGACGGCGCCGCGAAACCGAGCGGCTCACCGTCGCAACCCGCGAACAAGCGGCCCTCCAGGAATCGCGGCAGGCACTCGCCACTGAGCGCGACCGCTTGCAGGCCGACAAGGCGGCCCAGGGTGCAGAGAGCGAGGCCCAACAGCAGACGATCGCCGAGCTGCAGAGCGCCCTTGAGCGGCTGCGCAGCGAGCGCACGCGTGTCCAGGACGAGCAGCATGATACGGCTCGACGCTTGGCGGCGACACAACGCCAGCTCGATGAGCTGACCGCGGCGCTGCGCCAGCGTGAGGCCGAGGTGGCGACGCATAGCGGCGAGCGGCAACGGCTGGCGGCGCAACTCGACACCATCCGCCGCGAAGTCGAAGGCGGCCGCCAGGCGCTGCAGGCGGCCGAGGCGCGGGCCACACAGGAACGCGCGGCGCTCGACAGCGAACGCGAAGCCTGGCAGGAACAGCTGGCTGCGGCCCGGACGGAACAGGAACGCCAGGCCCGCATGCTCGACGAGCTGGGCCGGACGGCGACGGATCTCGCCGCGGCGCGCACTGCCAGTCGGGCCGAGCGCGCGGCGCTGGTCGAAGCGCTCGAAACCGAACGCACGACGGCCCAGCAGCTGCGCGACGACCGAGCCGCGCTGCACGCGGAGGTTGAACGTCTCGCCGCCGACACCGCCGGCTTGCGCGCCGTGGCAGCCGAACGCGATGAGCAACTGGTTGCCGTGCAGGAGCGGGAAACCGCACTGCAACATAGCGCGACCGAGCTGCAGCATGCGATCACGGAGCTGCGCACGGAGCGCGAGACGCAAATTACCCAGCTGGACGAACGCGCGGCGCAGATCCAGCAACTGCGCGATGGCCAGGCGGCGCTCGAGCGTCAGCTGGCTCTGGTCATGGCGACGCACGGTGAGGAGGAGCAGGCCCTCGCCAACGGCATGCAGGCAGCGCGCGAGCAAGTGGCGCAGCTTGAGGAAGAGCGCAACGTGTTGCGTGCCGCGCTCACCGACGTGCGTCAGCAGCTCGGTACGGCACAAACCGGGCAGACGGCGCGGCTCACCGAGATGCAGGCCGAGGCCATCGAGCTGCGGAAGCAAATCAAGTCGCTGACCAGCGGCCGCACGGAGCTGATCAAGCGCCTCGAACGCTCAGAGCAGAGCCTCGCGGGTCAACGCGAGCACGCCGAGGGCGAACGGCGCCGCGCCGAGACCCTGGACGCGCAGGTCCAACAGCTGCAGCAGCAGTTGGCCGCGATCCACAACGAGCGTGCCGCGGCCGATGCCGAGCTGGTGCGGGCGCGCGGCGAGATCGACCGGCTCGCCAAGCACGTGCAAGACGGCACGGCTGAGCGTGAGCATTGGCGCACCGCGCACAGCGCCCTTGAACGACAACTCACGCAACTGTCTGCGAGTTCCAGCGAGCACGAACGCGCGCTCGGGCTGCAACTCGAGGCGGCGCTGGTCTCCGGTGCGCAGCTCGAACAGGAACGCACCGCCTTGCAATCGACGCTCGCGGACCTGGAACAGCGGCTCCAGCAAGCGGCGACCGCGCACGCGGCAGCGTTGGCCGAGGTGCAGGTCGATGCTGAGGCGCTGCACGAGCAAGTGACGGCGGCGAGAAGCGCGCGTGACGTCGTGAGTGAGCAGCTGGCCCAAGCGCAACAGATGGCTGCCATCCAGAGTGCGCAGGTGGACACCGAGAGCCGTCGCGCGGCGGCGCTTGCCGAACAGAATGGGCAGCTGCAGCAGGCCCTGGCGGCCGCCGAGCAACGGCATGCGGCGCTCGACGGCGTCCTCAAGCAGGCGCGCGCCGAGATCGAGGCCTTGCGGCAGCAAAGCGAAGACCGCGGCTTGCTGGCCCGCGAAGCCAGTGAGCTGGGGGCGCGCGTCGTTGCGCTGGAACAACAACTCGTGGGTGTGCGCGGGGAAGCCGCCCACGCCGAACGCCAACGCGCCGCCGTGGCGCAGGAGCTCGATGCCGTGTGCCGGCAGCAGGCCGACAGCGAGGCGCGCGCCGGCCGCGAGCAGGCGAAGCTGCAGGCCACGGTCGAGCGCCTCGGCGAGGAGCGGCGGCGGCTGGAAAGCGAGCAGGCTGCGCGCGCCGCCGAAGTCGAAGCCCAACGGGTGGCGGTGGCCGAGCTGCAGACGGCGGTGACACGCGCCGGCGAGACCGGCCAGGCCGCGGCACAACGTCTGGCCGATACCCAACAACGCGCCGACGAGCTCCTGGTGCAGCTGCGGCAGCGCGAGACCGCCATTGAGACGGCCAACGGCGAACGCCAACGCCTGGCGGCGCAGGTCGCCAAGCTGAGCGCGCAATCCCGCGCCAGCCAGGAAACGCTCGACGCGGTCCAGGGGCGCTCGGCGCTCGAGCGTGCCGCGATCGAGGCGGAGCGCGAAGCCTTCGCGGCGCAGCAAAGCGCCGGTCGTGCCGAGCAGCAGCGCCTGGTTGCACTGACGGAGGAGCTGACGCAGCAGGCGGCGCAGCTCGAATCCGGACGCGCCACGGCGGCGACCGAAATCGCCGCGCTGCGGCGCAGCGTCGACGAGCTGCGCGCCGCGCACCAGCTTGTCGAGGAGACTCTGCGCGCCGAGGTGGCGGCAAGCCAGTCGCACGCCCAGCACGTGTCGTCCGACCTGCTCGGGGTGCGCGGTGAGCTGGCCGAACGCGATGAGCTCCTGGCCCTGCTGTGGCAGGAGCAGGACGCGGCGCGCCAGACGGACGTCCAGCACCAACAGACGATTGCCAGCCTGCGCGCCGAGCTCGTGGCCGCGCAGGCGGCGGTGCATGCGGAGGTGCAGCGCGCCGCCGACGAGAATCAGCAGCTGCGTGATGCGCGGGCGACGGTCGAGCGCCAACTGGCGTTGATCGAAGCTGCCCGCGGCGAAGAAGGGCAAGTGCTCGCCCAGGGGCTACAAGCGGCGCGCACTCAGATTGCCGAGCTCGAGCAGGAGCGCGCCGATGCGCACACCGCGCTCGCGGAGATCCGTCAGCGCCTCGCCCTGGCCGAAGCGGTGCACGCCGACACACAAGCCCGTATCCAGGCGGACGCCGCCGAGCTGCGCCAGCAAGTCGCCACGCTGACCGACGCTCGCTCCACGCTGGCGCAACGCGTCGAGCAGACCGAGCAGACGCTGCGCCAGCATTCGGCGCATGCCGAAGCGGAGAGTCAGCGCGCCCACGCTCTGACGGAACGCTGTGCCGAGCTCGAGCAATCGCTGGCGGCCGTCGAGTCGCAACGCACGACCCTGGACAAAGACGTGCGGCGCCTGAATGGTGAGGTTGAAGCGCTGCGTCATGACAGCGCTGACCGTGGTGTCCTGGCACGGCAGGCCGGCGAGTTGAATAGCGCGCTGACGGCGCTCGAGCAGCAGCTGGCGGAGATGCGCCGCGAGGCGGCACACGCCGAGCAGCAACGCGTCGCTCTGGGCCAGGAGCTCGAGGCGGCGCGCCAGGAGCAGAGCCGTACGCGCGCCGCGGCTGCGCAACAGGAGACGACGTTGCAGGCGATGCTGCAGCAGCTGACCGACGAGCGCGCGCAATTGGTGTCCGAGCGCACGACGCAGCAGCATCAGCTCGAAACCCAGCGCATTACCGTGGCTGAGCTCCAAGCCGCCCTCGAGCAGACGCAGGCCGAGCGCCAGCGGGTTGAAGACGATGGCCGCGACACTGCGCAACGCCTGGCCGACGTGCATCGGCGCCTGGACGAGCTCGGTGAGCGCGTGCGCCAGCGCGACGCCGCCCTTGAGCTCGCCGCCGCCGAACGGCAGCGCCTCGAGGAAGCCGTGCGCGCCGCCGACGCGCAGATCGCCGAGCTCAGCAGCGAGTGCGACGCCTGGCGCCAGCGTGCCGAATCCGCCGCCGCTGACGATCGGGGCTCCGAATCCGCGGACGACGCCGGTGACTTCGTCGTCCGCATGGAGCGCGACTCCGGCGCACCGCCGGCCGATGCCCCGCTGGTGATCGAACGTTCCGCGCCGCTCGACGCGTTGCTGGATGCCACCCCGGAGCCCGCCGACACTCCGCTCGAGCCGGAGCCTGAACCCGCCGCACACGAGACGATCCGACTTGCCCAGGACGACACAATCCGGCTCGCCCAGGAAATGGTGTTGTTGGATGCCAGTGGCCGGGGCGACGAGGCGTATCACGTGCTCAAGGGCGCCGGCTTCGAGGTGACCCGCGGCACGCCGAACGAGGCCGCGGTCGACGATCTTGCCACCCGCAAAGTCAGTTGCGTGATGCTCAACCTGGCGGCCGGCCCGGCGGCGTGGCGGACGCTCAAGCTGCTGCGCGAGCGCACCGGCACCCGCAACGTGCCAGTGCTGGCGTATCTCATGGCACCCGATTCACAACAGGGATTCTGTTTCGGGCGTGCCGATTTCGGCATCTGGCCGATGGATGGCGAGCGGCTGACCGAGCGCCTCACCCAGCTGCGCCCGAAGCTCAAGCGGCTGCTGGCGGTGAGCGCCGACATCGACGGCATGGGACGCCTGCGCGAGCCGCTCACCCGAGCCGGCATTTCGACGTCCAGCGTCCTTGATGGCAAGCAGGCCCTGGAATTCGCGACCATGGTCGAACCCGAGGCGGCACTGTTCCACCTCTCGCCGACTTGTAGCGGCGTCGCGCGTGCGATCACCGCCCTGCGTGCCGGCGAGCGCACGCGCGATATGCCGATGGTCATGCTCCTCGACAAAGCCCCGGCGCGCGAGGATACGTTCTATGCGATCACCGCGCGCGAGCTCATCAGCAAAGGGACATTCGTGTTCGCCAACCTTCCCGCGGAGCTAGCGCGGCTGCTGGCGTGAAGTTCAGCCTCGCGTATCACGCACATATTCGTGCGAGCACGAGCACCAGGACATTCCCTTCATAAGGTGCCGCTCCACGATTTCGTGCCTAGAAGCTTTGCTGTAGAAGCTTCGGATGCGTCGAGAGTGTTGGGTCGTTTCAGTTGTGGGGTTGCTGTGTCTGGTCGCGGCGACCGCGCATGCCGAGTCGGTCCTGCCTACGTATCGGATCACGGCAACACTCTCGCGCACGCCGCCGCAGCTGCGCGGCACGGTCGAGACCACAGTGCTCAACACCACGGCGCAGCCGCTGCGTGACATCGCGGTGCTGCTCTTCCCCAATCGTTTCGCGACCCCCGACACGGCCATCAACGACGCCAACCGGCCTTACGTGTACCCGCGCGAGGAATTCGATCCCGGAGAAATGACCGTCGACGAGATCCGCGTTGACGGTCAGCCCGCGGTCGCCAGCCGCGCGACAACTACGGATGTTCCTGAAGGATGCTTGTTGAGGCTCGATCTGCCCAGGCCGATCCAGCCGGGGGAGCAACGCAACGTGTCCTTGCAGTTCACCACCACGGTGCCGACCCGGTTCGGTACCTTCGGGGAATTCGACGCGATGCTCACTGCTGTCGGCGGCTGGTACCCGTATGTGCCAGCCCTGGCGGCCGACGGCACGTGGGCAACCGAGGCGCTGCCGCCGCTCGCGGACTTCGCCGTGCAACTCACGGCCGACCCGGAGCTCGCGGTGCTGCTCAGTGGGCAGTATTTCCCCGCGTCCGCCGCCCCGATTGTGGCCAGCGTGCACGCCGCGCATTACGTGACGCTGATCGCTGCGCCGGCGTGGCTGCGCGACACGATCGAGGTGGACGGTATGCGCGTCGTGCTCTTTCGTCGGCCGTCGGTCCGCACCGATCGCCGGGCCCCGGGACCGACTCCGTTGGAGATCACGCTGCATACGTTGCGCGACGTGATCCAGCAACGGCCTGCTTCCGTGCCTGTCCGCAATGAGCTGGTGGTGGTCGAAGCGCCTCTCCGATTGAACCTGACGGCGCCGGGCGAGGGGATGGTGGTCATCTCTGATCGCACCCTGAAGGTGCTGTGGCTGTTGCGGCCATTTCACGAAGCGCAGCTCGCCCAGGCGGTCTACGCCGAGCTGTTGCGGCCGCAAGTGGCGGCGCGCGAGTCGCCGCGCGACTACGCCTGGGTGAGCGAAGGGCTCTCGCATGAGCTGGCGCGCCAGCAACTCGCGCGCGCCAACCCGGACGTGCGCAGCGTGCAGGATTGGATCGAGCTGTTCAACGTCTTCGCGATTGTCGACCGCTTCGAGACCGCGCCAAAGATCCCGTTCGTCGCGGCATTCTTCGAGCGGGCGCGGACCGCCGATCCGCTGCACGAGCAGATCACGACGTTCAACAACGATCTGCCGCCAGGCCACGTCATCATGGGCAAGCTGCAGCAGCAGCTGGGAGACGCTAAGTTCCACGCGGTCCTCAACCGCTGCGTCAATACCGATCAACCCTTCCGTGTCTGCTCCGCCCAGGTCGGCGATCAAGATCTCACCCCGTTTTACGCGCAGTGGCTGCAAGCGTATCCCGAGATCAACTACGACTTCGCGGCGGTCGACTTGAATCAGCGGCACGACGAGGCGTATCGCCAAGCCGTGACGGTGCGGCGCCACGCCAGCCGTGAGATTCATGAACCGGTGGAGGTGCAGCTGCGCAGCCTCGGTGGGCAGCCGGTGGAGTTGCGCTGGGACGGCGGTGGGAACGAAGCGCGGCTGGTTGCCGTGACGCCGCACCGGATGTGTCAGGCGGTGATTGATCCGGATCGCAAGCTGATCGAATCGACACGCGCGGACAACGCGTCGCCGCCGACGCCGCAGCTCGTGCTCGACAGCGCCGAGGTGGAGATCAGCTCGACGGAGTTTGGTTTCTCGGGATTGCTCGTCGGGCGTGAGCGCTATGACTACCGCAAGGATCTCGCGGCCGCTGCCTACTATACCAACCGCAGCGTGGGTGTCGACGCGGGTCCGCGTTTCCACTGGGGAACGCCGAACGATCCGACGTTGTATCGCAATAACCTGTTCGCGTTTTACAACGTGCAGGCCCTCGACAGCAGCTTCAAAGACGACCGCCATCCGGACGTGCGCACGCACGGCCATCTGAACGGCTTCGGCGCGCGCTACAATTACAACAACCTCTACGCCTTCGATAACCCGACGCGTTCGGTCGATCTGCGGGTTTATGCGGATTGGTTCGACCAAAGTCTGAACAGCGACTTCAACTACGTCGACTGGGGCGCCAGCCTCGTGCTGACGCATCCGCTATGGACACCGCGCACCATCCTGGCCGGTGAGGTGACCAACGGCTTCAGCGAGCCGTTGGGGTCGAGCCGTGTCCCGAATCAGGGGCTGTACAGCCTCGGCGGCTCGCGCTCGATCCGCGGCATCGGCGCGGAGGACGAGCTTGGCCGCAACATCTTCACCGTACGGACCGAGCTGCGGCAGACCGTGTATCCGGAGCTCGACTTGAACTTCCTCGATCTGCTGGTGCTGCGGCGCACGCAAGTGCGGCTCTTCGTCGACAGCGGCCACGTCGACAACGCCGCCGGCGCCGTCTACGACCCCAGCGGCTACGCCGTCGGCGTCGGCACCGGCTTCGCGCTGATGTACGATTTCATGGGCTTCTTCCCGTCGGTGGCGTACTTCGAGATCGCCACGCGCGTCGACCGCAACGCCAGCGACGTGCAGTTCCTGTTCGGGACGCGCCAGGCGTTTTGAACATTACCGCAGAAAACGCGCGCGTTCGGCGGGTGAGGGAACGCGACACGTCGCGCGCTGCCCGAACCAGCGATAGCGATTGCGTACCACCAGCCGATACACCGCGTCGCGCAGCCGGCGTGGGGCGAGGCGCAACAGACTCAGCATGGCCCAGGCCCCGCCCAGGCGGCGGCAGATTTCCAATGCGGCGTCCGACTGCGCATGCACGCCATGTTCGTCGCGGTAGAGCAGTGACCAACGAAGCGGGTCGTCGTCCTGGGGCGGCAGCAAGGTGCGCGCCGTCTCGCCTTGCAGCGGCGCGAAGCGGAAGATGCCGCCGCGATCGGCGCGCAGCATGCGGTCGATGAAGCCATTGCACAACACGCAGACGCCGTCGAAGAAGATGATGGGGTGCTCGCCTGATGGCGGCAACGCTGCCGCGGATTCTACCCGAGCCTCAGTCCTCTGCACGCTGCGATGATACCGTGAAGAGACCTGTTCTTCTAGCAGCCTGTCGGACTGGGCAGTGCCTAGCGACCAACGGGAGCGGCCCATAGAAGAGACGCCGGCCGCAGGCCGCTTGCTGGAGTCGGCCGGTTTCTATAGCTTCGCCGGCAGCGGATCACACGAACGATGTCAGTGACGATTCCGGGGCGGCGAGCATGTGTTACCGGATGTGGCGTGCTTTCACCGATCGGCAACAGCACCGCCGCGTTCTGGGACGCCCTGCTCGCGGGCCGCTGCGGCCTGGGCCCGATTCGTTCGTTCGATACCACCGGAATGAGCGTCGCCTGCGCCGGCGAGGTGAAGGATTTCGAGCCGGCGCAGTGGCTGTCGCCCGCGGAGATCGATCGGTTCGATCGCCTCCATCAATTCAGTCTGTTCGCCGCGCGCGCCGCGCTCGCGGATGCACAACTCGACCTGGCAGCTGTCGACCGCGCACAAATCGGCGTGATCGTTTCCACCAGCCTGGGCGCGATGCACATCGGCGAGGTGTATCAACGCGCGCCCGCGCGTGGCGGCGCGGCGTTCGATGCGCGACATTTGTTCGATTTCCCCTACTATGCGGTGGCAAACACGCTGGCGCGTAAGCTCGGGGTGCGTGGACCGGTCGTCAGCCCATCGATCGCCTGCGCGTCGGGAACGCAGGCCGTGGGGCAGGCGCTCGAATTCATCCGCCTGGGCTACGGCGATGTGTTCCTCGTCGGCGGGGTCGAGACGCTGTGCGCCTTTGTGGTGAACGGCTTCAACTGCTTGCGCGCGACCACCCCCGACACCGTGCGGCCGTTCGACGCACGCCGTTCCGGTCTGCTGCTCGGAGAAGGGGCGGCAATCTTGATCGTCGAGGAACGCGAGCACGCGCGCGCCCGCGGCGCGCGCATCGACGTCGAGGTGATGGGGAACGGCCTTGCCGGCGATGCGACGCATATGACCGCCCCGGCGCGTGACGGTGCCGGCGCGGCGCGTGCCATGCGCATGGCACTTGCCGATGCCGGTCTGACTCCGGCTGATGTCGGCTTCGTCAGTGCGCACGGCACCGGCACGGTCTACAACGATGCCATGGAGATTGCCGCGATCCGCCGTGTCTTTGGCGCGTGCGCCACGCGGATTCCGGTGAACTCGATCAAAGCTGCCATCGGGCACACCCTGGCCGCGGCGGGCGCCTTCGAGGCGATCATGTGCGCGCACATCCTGCGCACCGGAATGATCCCGGCGACACTCAATTGTGAACAGCTCGATCCCGCCTGCACGTTCGATCTGGTGCGCGCCGTGGCGCGCCGCGGGGAGGTGCGTGTCGCGCTATCAACGTCGTCGGCGTTTGCCGGGAACAACGCGGCGATCGTGCTGCGGCAGGGGCCGTCGGAAGAATGAGGGGAATGGAAAGCTGGAAACGGAAAACACGAAACCGGAAACCGGTCAATGAAGGTGCGCCTGCCAGACCCAGCGTTCGCCGGTTTCCCGTTTGCGGTTTCCGGTTTCCTGTTTTTCATTCCCCCCGATTTCCGGCCAGGCAGAAGGCGCGCCGCTCGTGAACGACGCCGTCCTCATCACCGGCATTGGCGCCGTCTCGCCGCTCGGGGTGTCGGCGGCTGCGCTTGCCGCTCGCTGCGCGGCCGGCGACAGCGCGTTGGCCCCGTTGCCCGGCGTCGATGGCGCGTATGGCGCGATGGTGGCCGACCTCCCGCTCGACGCCATTCCGCCTGAGGCACGCACGCGCATCGGACGTCTCGATCGCGTCTGCCGTCTTTTTCTATCGGCGGCGTCTCTCGCGGTAGACGACGCGCGGCTCGACATGCGCCACAGCGACGCGGAGCGCGTGGGCCTGTCATTCGGCACGGGATTGGGGTGCCTGCTGACCAATGCGGAGTTCAATGAGAAAGTGGAACAAGGTGGCCCGCCGGCGGCGAGCCCGCGGCTTTTTGCCTACACGGTGTCGAGCGCCGCGGCCGGCGAGGTGTCGATCGCGCTCGGCATCAAGGGCGTGAATGTGACCGCACACCAAGGCTTCGCCGCCGGACTGGGCGCGCTGGGCTACGGTTACGACCTGATCCGCAGCGGCAAGGCGGACGTCGTCGTCGCCGGCGGTGCCGACGCGCTCGGCAATGCGCTGGTGCAAGGACTCGCCGATATGGGTCTGCTCAAACGTGTCGGTGGTGCGGCGTCGCTTGGTGACTGTGCGCCTGGCATTTGTCCTTCGGAAGGCGCCGCGGTGCTGGTGCTCGAGCGTGCCGACCACGCGCGTGGCCGTGGGGCGCGCGGCTGGGCGCGCATCGCCGGCTATGCCGCCGGCTTCGAGCCGACACTGACGCGTCGCGAGCGCGCGCCGACGGCGCTGGTCGAAACCATGCGTGCTGCGCTGCAGCGCAGTGGCCACACGCCCGCGGACGTCGGGCTCGTCATCGGCAGCGCCCACGCCACGGCCGTGGACGATATCGAACGCGCCGCCCTGACCACGGTCTTCGCGGGCGCGCCACCGCCGGTTGTTCTGGCTCCGAAGGCGGCGTGGGGCGAATGTTTCGCGGCGCACGGTGCCCTCTGCGTGGCGTTGGCGGCGGCACAGCTGCGGGAACCCAATCGTTTCGAGGCGACGCAGGTTGCGTACGAGTCAGGTGTTCGCGAAGGCCCCCCGCAGCGACCCAACGGGGAGCGGCCCCGCCGTACGTACGCCGGGCGCAGCCCGCTGGTGATGGTGCATACCCTCTGCTATTCAGGCCCAACCGTCGCGCTCCTGCTGGCGCCGGAAGAGTGACACGCCGATGAGCCGCTCGCTGCGGGTCCTGTTGATCTCCGCCAACACCGAGAAACTTCCCGACCCCGTGTTCCCCATCGGTGCCGCCTACATGGCGGCGGTCGCGGCGCAACACGGTCACACCGTCGAGACGCACGATCTGTGTTTTCTCGAGGCGCTCCAGCCGGCGCTGGACGAAAAGCTCGATGCCGTCGACCCGCAGGTCATCGGCATCTCATTGCGCAATCTCGACTCGTCATCGTATCCGCTCAATACCTCGTACATCGACGACTACCGCGCGCTGGTGGCGGCCCTGCGCGCACGCAGCGACGCGCCGATCGTGCTCGGCGGCGCCGGGTTTACCGTGATGCCCGACACGATCATGGAGTACCTCCACGCCGACGTCGGCGTCGTCGGCGAAGGCGAAATGGCTTTTCCGTGGGTGCTGCAGCATCTGGCCGACGGTGTGCCCCTGGCTTCCACGGCGGAGTACCGCTGTCAGCCGGTCAACGGCGGGGTCCTGGTGAACCCGGTGACGCGCATCAAGTACCTCGACGTGACCGGCATCCCGATGCGCGAGCGCTTCGACATGGACCTTTACTACCAGCGCGGCGGGGCGCTCAATATCCAGACCAAGCGCGGCTGCTATTTCGAGTGCATCTTCTGCAGCTACCCGCTTATCGAGGGATCCAAGGTGCGCATGCGCAGCGCGCAATCCGTGGTCGATGAGATCCAACTAATGCGCGAGACCCATGGCGTGCGGCACTGGTTCTTTGTCGACAACATCTTCAACCTGCCAATCCGCCACGCCAAGGACATTTGCGAGGAGATCGCCGCTCGCAACCTCGACATCGAATGGTCGGGGTACCTGAATCCGAAATTCATCGACGACGAGCTGTGCCGACTGATGGCGGCGTCGGGGTGCAAAGCGATCGAGTTCGGCACCGACTCCGGATCGGCGAGCATGATCGCCAGCTTGAAGAAGGAGTTCGACGCCGACGACCTGCGGCGCGCCTCGGTGCTGTGCCACAAGTATCATCTCAAATTCTGCCACAGCCTGATCTTCGGCGGGCCCGGTGAGACGCTGCAGACGGTGAGTGAGACCATCGACCTGATGGAGGAGCTCAAGCCGACGGCGGTGATTGCCATGACCGGAATTCGCGTGCTGCCCGGCACGGGCATGGTGGAGATCGCCTTGCGTGATGCGCAGATCGATGACGACGACAACTTGCTCTACCCGAAATTCTACATTTCACCGAATCTCGGCGGCGAGCTCATCGACCGCATCGAGTCCTACGCGCGCGCACACCCGAATTGGATCGTTCCCGGCAAGGGCATCAAGACGAATATCCAGGTGTTGCAGAAGCTGCGCGAGCGCAAGATCAAGGGCCAGCTCTGGCGGCTGTTGCGATGAGCGCGGCCGGGCTGGAGGAGCGGCGGGCGTTGGTCACCGGCGCGTCGCGCGGCATCGGCCGCGCCACCGCCCTGGCGCTGGCGGCGGCCGGGGCGCGCGTGGCAATCAACTACGCGCACGCGGAAGCCGAAGCGCAGGCGACCGCCGCGGCGATCACTGCTGCCGGTGGCGAGGCCGCGGTGGTGCGGGCCGATGTGGGGGAGCCGGCGGCGATTGCCGCGATGTTCGAGGAGCTCAAGCGCCGCTGGGGCGGCGTCGATATCCTGGTCAACAACGCGGCCGTGACGCACGATGGCCATCTCATGCTGCTGTCGGAGCGCGGCTGGGACGATGTGCTGCGCACCAACCTGCGCGGCGCGTTTCTGTGCGCCCGCCAGGCGCTGCGCACCATGATCGCCGGCCGCTGGGGCCGCATCATCAACGTCGTCTCACCCGCCGGTCCGCTTGGCCAGGAGGGGGCGGCAAACTACGCCGCCTCGAAAGGAGGCTTGCTGAGCATGGGCAAGTCGTTGGCGCGTGAGGTGGCGCGCTACAGCATTACGGTCAACGCGGTGTGTCCCGGCCTCATCGACACCCAACTCATCGCCACGATGCCGGCGGCGGCGCGCGCCCGTTTCCTCTCGCAGATTCCGCTCAACCGCTTGGGAACGCCAGAAGAAGTTGCCGACGCCATCGCCTTTCTCGCTTCCGACCGGGCCCGATACATTACCGGCTCGACCTTGACTGTTGACGGTGGTCTGACGATGATCTGAGACTCAGGCCTGGACACACCGCTGAGAGGAGACGGCATTTGAACGGAGCTGAACTGAAGTTGAGCTTGAAACGCCTGTTGATTGACGGATTGAAGCTGGAAGGCGTCGAGCCCGAGAACATCAAAGACGCGGAGCCCATTTTCGTCGAAGGCCTGGGATTGGACTCGATTGATGCGCTCGAGCTGGTGGTGTTGGTGGAAGACCAGTTCCAGGTGGTCATTCCCGATGAGGAGGTCGGGAAACAGGCCTTCGCCTCGATCAACGCACTGGCCGACTATATCGCGAGCCAGCAGGCGCAGGCGGTGGGAGAGCCGGCGTAAGACCGGCGCGGCCACGGCTGTGGCACGCTGCGCCCCTTCAAGTGCGGACGGCGGGTTCTGACATGCGGCGGGTGGTGATCACGGGTGCCGGCACCATCAATGCCTTGGGTGATGGTGTGCCGGCGTTCGCGGCGGCGCTGCGCGCGGCGCGCTGCGGCATTGGCAGGCTGACGCTGTTCGACGCGGGAGAGTACCGAACGTCGTGTGCGGCCGAGGTGCACGAGGTGCCGCCGCCGTGGTTGCCGCGCGCCTTGCTGCGCCAGCTCTCGCGCTCCGACGTGTTCGCACTCATCGCCGCCCGTGAAGCGCTGCAGGGCGCCGGACTGTGGACTGGAGCAGCGGCGGCTCCCGACGCGCGGCTCAACGACGTTGGCATCGTCCTCGGTGCGACGACTGGAGGTATGCACGGTGCCGAGGAGTACTACCGGCGTCTCGTACTGCATCTTCCGCAACGGCGCCGTACGCGCATGCTGAGCTTGCTCGTGTCGTCCTCGGCCGACATGCTGGCGCGCGTGTTCGGGTGCCTGGGGCCGCGGCTCGCCGTATCGACCGCCTGCTCGTCGGGTGGGAACGCGTTGGGTCTTGCCGCGGACTGGATCCGCGCCGGTCGTGCCGCGGTCGTCCTGAGCGGAGGAACTGACTCGCTCTGTCGGATGACCTTCTCGGGATTCAACGCGCTGCAGGCGCTCGACCACGTCCCGTGCCGGCCGTTTGATCGTGAGCGCGCCGGTCTGAGTCTGGGTGAAGGGGCGGCGATGTTCGTCCTCGAGGCGCGCAACCATGCGTTGGCACGCGGGGCGACCATCCTGGCGGAGCTCCTGGGCTACGGCATCAGTGCCGACGCCCATCACATCACGCAGCCGCGTCCGGACGGGGCTGGCGCGTTGCTGGCGATGCGTCGGGCGCTCGAGGATGGTGCCCTCGGGGTGGAGGAGATCGACTATATCAACGCGCACGGCACGGCTACGCCGTTGAACGATGTCATCGAGACCCGTGCGATCAAGGCGCTGTTTGGCAAGCGGGCCTTCGATATTCCCATCAGCTCGACCAAGTCGATGGTCGGCCATTGCCTGGCGGCTGCCGGGGCCATCGAAGCGCTGGCCTGCGTGCTGGCGATGCAAGGCGGCTTTGTGCCCGCGACGGCGACCCTGGAACATGCCGATCCGGAATGCGATCTCGACTACGTGCCACGTGTCAGTCGCGCTCAGCCGGTGCGTACCGCGCTGTCAAACTCCTATGGGTTTGGGGGGAACAATACGAGCATCGTTCTCAGGGCCGACAGTCCTGAGCGCTGAGTCCTGAGTCCTGAGCGCTGAGCAAGAGACGATGACATCACCTTCAGCGAGAGCACCTTCCTCAATTCAGGACTCAGCACTCAGGACTCAGGACTGTGCTGTTGTTGTGACCGGTCTGGGCGTCGTCAGCTCCATCGGTGTGGGGCGCGCGCAGTTCTGGAGCGCGCTACGTGCCGGCCGATCCGGGATTGCGCCGCTGCCGGATGCGGGCGATGTCCCACACATTGCCGCGCGTATCGTCGACTTCTCGCCGCGCGAGTTCATCACCTCGCCGCATCTGCGGCGTGCCGATCGGTTTTCGCGCACCATCGTCGCGGCCAGCCGTATGGCGCTTGCCGACGCCAAGCTTGGGGCGGCACTGCCGGCGCCGGAGCGTCTCGGCGTGGTGGTGGGATCGGTGCTGAGCAACATCAGTGAGTCGGTGCAGTACCTGGACCGCCTGTTTACCAAAGGGCCGGGGCTCGCGAGCCCCTTGATATTTCCGAACCTCGTGCCGAACGCCGCCGCCAGTTACGTGGCGATGGAGATCGGCTGCACCGGCGCCAATCTCACCGTGAGTCAGGGCGAGGTGTCGGGCGAGCAGGCGATCGCCACTGGCTGTGATCTGATTCGTGCCGGCCGCGCCGATATCGTCCTCGCCGGTGGTGGCGACGAGTTGGCGGAGATCGTCATCGCGGCGTACCGCCGGTTTCGCGCGCTGTCGTCGCAGCGCGGTGGGCCGGAGTGGTGCAGTCCCTATGATGCCGACCGCAACGGCATCGTACTCGGGGAGGGATCGGCAATCCTGGTGCTCGAGCCGTTGGCGCGCGCGCGCCAGCGCGGCGCCACGGTATACGCCGAGATCGTCGACGCGATCACCTTCGGCGTGGCGGCGCCGCCATACGATTGGCCGACCTCCGCACCGAACGCCGCGGCGCGCCTGCGCACGCTGCTCGACCGTGCCGGTCTACGTGCCGTCGACCTGGTGTGTGGCGGCGCCAATTCCTCGCGCCGTTGCGATGCCTGTGAGCTGGACATTCTCACGGAGCTCTTCGGTGATGCCGCTCCGGCGGTGACCCTGACGTCGATCAAAGGCGCGATCGGCGAGTTCGGCGCCGCCGGTGCGCTCACCACGATCGCCGCCTGCCTGGCGTTGCACGAGGGCGTCGTGCCGCCCTTGTGCCATCTGCGTCAGCCGGAGACCACCGCAGCGATGCGTTTTGCGCCGCGTACGGGACAGTCGCGTCCCCTGCGTAGCGTCCTGCAGTTGTCGCAGGCGCGCGGCGGCGCGGCAGCTGCCTTGCTGCTGCGCCGGCCGAGCGAATGAGCGACGCATGCGGCCACCGATCGCGTTGATCGCGGCATTGCTCCTAACGCACGCTGCGGCCGCCTTCGCCGTGTGCGACAGCACGGAGGCGTGCCTGCATGCGATCGAGGCGGGCCAGCGTGCCACGCGGACCCTGGCGGCGCGCTTCGAGCAGACCAAACACCTCAGTCTCATGTCCGAACCACTGGTGTCCCGCGGCCGCTTCGCGTTCAAGGCGCCGGATCAGGTGCTCTGGCAGATCGACGAGCCCAAGGTCACCGTGCGCATCGACCAGCAGGGTGTGCATCTCCCCGATTTGCCCAATGCCGCGGCGGAGATGGCGTCGCTGGCACCGTTCAGCGAGATGATGCGCGAGCTGTCAGGCTTGTTCACCGGGTCACTGACGACGGTGCAGAAAAGCTTCGACGTCACGGCGATGGGTGAGGTGACGGTGATCCGCGTGCACCTGGTGCCGCGTAGCCAGCAGTGGCAGCAGATGTTCCGAACGATCGATCTGACGTTCGCCCCGCCTGATATGGCCATGCACACGATCCACATCGACGAGTCATTGGGAGATAGCTTGGAAATCGTGTTCTCCGATGTGCACCGGAACGATGGCGTGGCCGACGCATTCTTCGGCGGTGCGGCGAGCCATGAGTGAGAGACACAGCCGGCCGCCGCTCCCCCACGCGTATCCGTTCCTGTTACTCGACCGCATCGTTGAGGTTCAGACGGGCCGCAGCGCGCGGGCGGTCAAGAACCTCACCTGTGACGATCCGTTGCTCGACGCTGCCGGAGCTCTGCCGCCCGTGTTCCTGGCCGAGGCGTTGGCAGAGGCGGCCGGGGTTGCGGCGAATGGGCCGCACGGCCACATGATGGCGGTGCTGGCGCGCGTCGAACGCTTTCGCAGTCGCGCTGCGGCCCATGCCGGTGACCAATTGGAGATCAGCGTGCGCGTGCTCAAGATCTTCGGGACCATCGTCAAGGCGCGTGGGGTCGTGCGTATCGCCGGTCGAATCGTCGCTGCCGGTGAGGTATTCCTGCAGCTGTCGGTTGCGGAGACGGATACCAACCCGGGGTGATGGGCGCGTTTGGGAAAGTCGACGAGATTGGGGATGAGCAAATGGCTTCGATTGGCGGCGCTGGGCATGGGTCTGGTCACTATCGGCGTGGCCTGCGCGACGCGTCGTGCGGCCCCACCAGTGTTGGGCCCCGCCGATCCCGCGGAAGTCTTCGCGGCGGTGCGTCGGCGCGAGGATGCGATTCTCAGCTTGCGCGCGCGGTTTTCCGTGACCGTGCAGCAGGATGAGAATGTGCGGCGTGCTGAAGGCGTGTTGCTGGTCAAGAAGCCTGACCGCTTCCGGCTGCGTCTGCTGTCGCCGTTCGGCTTCACGGTGTTCGATTACGTGACCTCCGGCGCGCACATGCGCATGGAGCTGCCGCTCGAGGGCAAGCGCCTGGTCGATGATGAGATCGCCACGCAGTCGGCCTTCTCGCCGGTCGACCTGCGGCAAGCCTTTCTGCGCGGCGCCGCGGCGTTTCCGGGGTACTGCACGCCGCAGGCGGCCGGCGCAGAAGTCAGCGTTGAGTGCCGCGACGCGCCGGGCGACGTGCGTCGCGAGATCCGTATCGCGCGCGCCACCGCGACCGTGAGCCAGGAGATCAGCTTCGCGGGTGACGTCCCGCGCGTGGTGATGACGTTTGCCGAGTACCGCACGGTTGAAGGCATCCCGCTGCCATTTGCCATCGAGTTGCGCGCCCCGGCGCGGCACGTGACGATGCAGATCGCGCTGCGGTCGTACGACCTCAACCCGGTGCTTGCGGATACGCTGTTCGGTGGAGCCGACGCCGGCTAGGGCCTGCGACCGGCGTCCTTTCTATGGCCCGCTCCCGTTGGTCGCTGCGTAGTTCCAGGTCCGACAAGGCCCCAGCGCCTGCGGCCGGCGTTCCTCCCGTGGTCGCGTCATGGGTGGCGTTCATTGAACGCCGGCACCGTGCCATTCTCGTCGGCTCGCTCGTCCTGACCCTGGCGGCGGCGCTGTCGCTGCTGGCGTTGCGCTTCGATTTCGACGTCCTCGGCATGTTGCCGAGTGGGGCGCCGGCATTCGACGACTTCAAGACCTTCGTCAGTGACTTCGGCGAATTGGACGAGCTGATTGTCTTTGCCGAGTCCTCCGACCCGGGACGTCTGCACGCCTTCGCGGATGCCTTTGCGGCCCGCCTGAGCACGCTCGACTCGGTGTCGCTCGTGCAGGGCAAGATGGACGTCGCGCAAATCCAAGAAGGCTTGCTGGGAAAGTTTCTCTATAACTACATTCCTGTCGACGCCGACGACGAGCTCGCGGCGCGGCTGACGCCAGCGGGCCTCGATGCGCAGGTGCGTGTCGACCGCGCCATCTTGCAAGCGCCGTTCGATTTCAGTGCCGTCCAGCTCATCCGTCGTGATCCGCTCGGCTTGACGCGGCTGGCCGGGCAAGCCTTGGGCGCCTCGTTCGATGCCACGACCTTCAACATGAACGGTGGCTATTTGAGCACGCAGGACGGCACCGGGCTGCTGCTGTTCGTCCGTCCGACGCGCAGCGCCTTCGACATCCCGTTCACCACCGCATTCATGGCGCAGGTGCGTGGCGCGGAAGCGGACGCTCGCCGCGGCAGCGACGCACCGGCCGAGCTGCGCGTCGGATACACTGGCAGCTATGCGTTCGCGCTCGAAGACGCGGCGACCATCAAGCGCGACGTGACCCGCTACACGCTCCTGGCGTTGATCGGCGTCCTCGCCGTGTTCTACCTGGGCTACCGCAGTCTGCGGATCTTGCCCTTCGTCACCTACCCGCTGATTGTCAGCACGCTCTTGACGTTTGCGGCTTCGCTGCTGTGCTACGCCCAGCTCAACGCCGTATCCATCGCGTTCGCGGCGATTCTCTACGGGCTGTCGATCGACGATGGCATCCACTTCTACACGTGGCTGATGCAGGAGTTGCGGCAGCACGAGCTGCGCACCGCGGTGACGCGCACCCTGGCGGGTCTCGGCGGCGCCAACGTGGTGGCGACGGGAACGACGGCCGCGGCGTTTGCGGTCATCGGCTTCTCGCAGCTCACGGGCGTCCGTCAGCTCGGCGTGCTCACGGCGATCGGGCTGCTGATCAGCATCGTCGAGTTCTTCGTCCTCTATCCGGCCTTGAGCTTCTGGATGGCGCGCGGGCCGCTGACGACGCTGCGCATGGAAACGCCCCGGCTCGGGCGTTTGGGAGCCCTGTGCGAGCGGCATGCACGCCGCGCCCTGGTTGGAACGGCGGTGTTGACCGTGGCGCTGTGCTGGCTGGCGCGCGGCGTCGGGTTCGACGTCGATCTGACGCATCTGCGGCCAAGCCATACCGCGGCGGCGCGGGTGCAAGACGACATCGCCGGCCGCTTCGGCACGGCCGAGACGGCCGGGGCGGTGTTGGTGCGCGCGGCTGATGTGGAACACGCTCTCGAGATCAGTGAGCAGGTCGCCGCACGCTTGGCGGCATATCGCAGCGACGGCAGCGTGCGGGCGGCGCACGGCGTGACGGCGCTGCTGCCGTCGGCGCGCACGCAAGGCGAGCGCCTGGCGCGCTTCAACGCGCTGCCACGTCAACGCCTGGTCGGCGATGTACAGGCGGCCCTGGAGCAGCATGGGTTTGTGCCGGCGCAGTTTGCGGCGTTCTTCGACGACTTCGTGCGGCCGCACGACGCACTGGTGCGGTTCGATGATCCGGCGCTGGCGCCGTTCGCCCCGCTGCTGGCGCGGCATATCCGCCAGCGCGGCGCGACGGTCACGGTGGCGACCTATGTCGAACCCGCGGCCGATGTGCGCTTGGCGACGATCGCCGCGCGCCTGCGGCAGGATCTCCCCGAGGCGGCGTTCATCGTCGCCGGCCGTTCGCTGTTGCAGGAAGAGCTCGGCCATTTGCTGCGGCGCGAGCTGGTCGGCTTTTGTGTGGCGTCCTTCGTGCTCAACCTGCTGCTGATCCTGCCGAAGTTCCCGCGCCTCGGCACGGCGGCTGCCATCATGATCCCCGAGGCACTGGTGATCGTGTGCAGTCTGGCGCTGATGCGCGTCAGCGGCATCGGCGTCGATCCGGTGAACATCATCGTGGTGCCGTTGATCCTCGGCATCGGCGTCGATAACTGCGTGTATGTCGCCAATCGCTATCGGCATGGCGCCGGCGCTGCGGAAGCGCTGACGCTCGGTGGACGGGCGGTGTCGGTGGCGGCGCTGACGACGATCACGGGCTTCGGATTTCTCGGCCTTTCGCACTATCCCGCGTTGGCCGGAATGGGCGAGCTCACGGCAGTGAGCCTGTTCCTGTGCTTGCTGGCGGCGCTGACGCTGCTGCCGGCGATGCTTGCAGTCGTCGGTGAAGGCGAAGGCCGATGACCATCGAAGACCAGGCGAATTCCTGGTGCAGCCTTCCCAGAGAGAGATGGTTCTTCAGCCGCGTCGCCCCCGCCGCCAATACCGACATCACACAGGCGGTTGCCCGTGGCAGCGCCGAGCGACCAATCCTGCCCTGAGGCTCCCCGAAGGGGGGAGCGGTCCATAGAAGAGACGCCGGCCGCAGGCCCTGGCGATCGGGGGGCATCTGTGCTTTCGAGTGCTGAGGCGGACGCGCGGGCATGGATACACAGCCAGTGATGGTAGCGACGAACGACAGCCTTGATCGCGATGCGCGGGTGCGCGCCGCGGTGGCGCGCGCGCGCCGCAGCCCGTTCTATGCACGTCACCTCAGTGGGTTTGAGGTGAACGGTCGGGCCGATTTGCCGGGGCTGCCGCTGACTTTCAAGGAGGATCTGCGCGATCAGAGCCCGTACGGCATGCTCATCGTGCCGCCGCATGCCGCCTGGCACTATCACGAAACCAGCGGCACGACCGGCGAGCCGATCTCGACGTGGTGCGGGTTGCCGGAGATTCAACAGATGGGTGCCATCGTGCACGCCATGGTGCCGGAGTTGTCGACGCCGACGGTGCTGCTCAATCGGTTCCCCCTGTTCGCCCCGGTATCCTTCGTCTTCGAGCATGCCTTGCAACACGCCGGTGCCTGCCACATCGCCGCCGGCAATCTCAGCTGGGATGTTCCGTTCTCCCGCGTCCTCGACTTCATCAAGCGGCTGAAGGTGACGGCGCTGAGCAGCTTGCCGTTTGAACCCATCCTGTTGCGGGAGCTAGCGCGTGTCGAAGGGTACGACATGGAGCGCGACCTCGGCGCACTCCAGGTCATCTTTTGCGGTGGCGCTGTTCTGCCGGCGGCGCTGCGGCGGGTGATCGAGAAGGACTGGAGTGCGCGTGTCGTCGAGATCTACGGATCGAACGAGACGCTGCTCATGGGTGTCGGTTGTACTGCCGGGCGGACGCACTTGTGTCACGAGTTGCTGGAGTGCGAAGTGCTCGATCCGCGCACCCGGGAGCCGGTGCCGGCCGGACAGCTTGGCGTGTTGACCGTGACCAGCCTGATGCACACGGTCCTGCCGTTGGTGCGGTATTTCACCGGCGATCTGGTGCGGGTATCGGCGGAGCCGTGCGCCTGCGGCCGCGCCGGCTCAACGGTCGAGTGTCTGGGGCGATACAGCGAAGACATCACGCAGGGAGACGAGTCGATCACCCCGTATGAGCTTCTCGACGCGGCGTACGACTTCGCCGACAAGCTCGGGACGCGGGCGTTGTTCATCGTCATCCTGCGGCGTGGTGTGCGCCTGCTCATCGAAGTGCCGGATCCGGGGATGGCGCGCGGTTCGATCGCCGAGCAGGAGTTGCGGCGTCGCGTGCGGCTGCCGTTGCAGGTGGAGTACCTGAACGAGAACGACGTCCTGGACCGCAGCGCCCTGTTCCGCGCGCCCAAAATCTACAAGCCCAGTCAGATCAGCGACTGGCGCGGCGCGGGTCGCAAGACCATCACCATCATGGAGGCACTCCTCGAATGGCCGCGCTTCGACGGGCGCACGCTGTTTCACATCGGGCGCCGGCAGGTGCGCAATGCCCTGCGGCGGCGGCGTTTCACGCGTGAAGACGGTTCGGATTGACGGCGCGCCCGCTCGTTGCCATTGATCCGTATTGGAGAATCGAACCACGAAGGACACGACGCTCACGAAGGAAATGACGGAGGAGATCCTGCACCCCTCCTTCGTGGTCGTCGTGTCCTTCGTGGTGAAAGATCCCGAGTCCTGGCAGCCTGTCGGACTTGGCAGTGCATAGCGACCAATCCTGTCCTGAGGCTGCCCGAAGGGGGGAGCCGGCCATAGAAAAGGTGCCGGCTGCAGGCCCTACGCGGCGGCGCCGGGCGGGTCGAAGTTCTGAATGCCGGCGTCGTCGGCGTCGAGGTGCGCGCGCAGGACCGCTTCGAACGGTCGCTGGTCGATGACCTCGAACTGACTGGTAGCGAGTGGAAAGCGCGCCCCGGTTTCGGTGTACGGGGCGACCGCGGCGGAACCCGCAGAGATCACGGTGACGATCGGCGCCAGCTTCGCCTGCATCGCGGCATTCTCACGCGTCGTGATGACGATCTTGGCCGCCGGCAGCCCCAGGGACAGCAGGGAGACGAGCCGCACGAATTGTTCGTCACCGGCACCGCGCTGATTGTGGCTGCCGGCGATCTGCCGCAGGCGGGGGACGGAGAGGTAGACCTCCATGCCGAGGTCGAGCAGGTGGCGCGCGTGCAGCGCCAGCGCCGTCATCTCGAAAGCCAGGTCGGGATTGAGGCCGACGAGTATGCCCGGGTTCGCCACCCGCATTCCGGCACGATGGGCGCGATCGAAGTTGGTCAGGCGGCGCTGGAAGTCGGCGCGCGGGTTGTCCGGGTCGTCACCCATGAACTTGGCATAGATTGGCCGCGAGTAGGTTTCTTGAAACGTGCACATGGTCAGCTTGGGCTGCACCGAGCCGTTGGGATTGCGGGCCACGCCGGCGAGCAGCCGGTCGAACTCCGGTGCGTCGATCGAGCCGACATTGATGAGGATGTGCCTGAACCGTAGCGCCAGGGTGGCCCGCAGGGCCTCATTGACGTAGGCCAGCGCCCAGCCGCGGTTGTCGCTGCGATATTCTCCCGTGAGCAGCGCAACGGCGTGCATGCCGCGGTCGCTCAAGATGCGCAGCTGCTCGATCACCGCGGGGATCGGCGCGGTCTCCCGTATCAGCGCGGGATTGTCGCGGCGCATGCCGCACATCCGGCAGGCGGCGTCGCAGGTGTTGGTCATGTACAGCGGGGAGAAGGTTTCGAGCTGCTGACTCCGCTGGCGCATGCGAGCGTGTGCCGCGTCGTAGAGCGTCTCGGTGTCCACCTGCGGTGCAAACCACAAGACGGCCATCTCGCTCGGGGCGAGTCCGGCGCCCTGCTGGGCGCGGGCGAGCGACCGCGCGACGACGGCGGGGCTCGCCGAGGTCGCGCGGCCAAGCTGCGTCTCGATGGCGGCGGCATCGAGCTCGAACTCCCGCGTGTGAACGATTCCCAACATAGTCGCCCTCCTATAGTGCAGCACCATCGGAATGGTCAATGTCACTTGTGATCTCCCGTCGCGGCAGTGCATCATGCGTTGGCATGATGCACGGAGGTTCATCGGGGTGAGGCGTGGGGTCAAGTTGTTCGGCGATCGGGAGGACCGGTGAGTATGATCCACGCGCTGACCGTCGACGTTGAGGATTGGTATCACGACAGCGTCGGCGTGCCGCCGACAGCGCCGCAGAGCCGTGTCGAGGCGAACATGCTGCGGCTGCTCGACATCCTGGCGACGTACCAGGCGCGGGCGACCTTCTTTTTCCTGGGCGACGTCGCGGCGCACTTTCCGGCACTGGCGCGGCGCGTAGTGGCAGACGGGCACGAGGTGGGCAGCCACGGTTACGCGCACCGGCGCGTGATGCAGATGACGCGCCGCGAGTTTCGCGACGACGTGGCGCGCTCCCTGCGGGTGATCGAGGATGCCACCGGAGTCCGCGTGCGCGGCTACCGGGCGCCGTACTTCTCGATCAAGGCGGAGGTGCGTTGGCCGATCGAGATTTTAGCCGAGCTCGGCGTTGCGTATGACGCCAGCATTCTGGCGATCGATCGGCCGCCTGGGCTGGAGCTGGTCTGCCCGCGCCGCCCGTTCCGCCATCCCAATGGCCTGTGGGAGGTGCCGGTGGCGGTTTTGCAGATGTTGCGATTCTGGCATTTGCCCTTGGCGAGTGGGGGCGGCTTGCGTTTGCTCCCGCGTTCGCTGTTCGAAAGCACCGTGCGAAAATTCGAGCGCGACGTGGGTTCCGGGGTGTTCTACCTGCACCCGTGGGAGCTCGATCCCGATTCACCAACCGGGCCGGGCTTGGGACGCTGGCTCATTCGTGCCGGTCGCAGCCGCATGGCGACCGGCCTCGATGCGTTGTTGCAGTCGCGCCGGTTTGCCCCCGTAACCGAGGTCTTCGAAGAATTGAATCATTGATCCATTGAGGGATTGGCGATTGTGCGCTTGAATCGTCGCGGTGCATGGCGGAGCGTCCGGGGTGATGTTCCGTTCTTTCAAGGAGTCGATTCTTTCAGTCGAGGCAATGAGTCGATGAAACAATGAACCAATTCCTGCGTGTGCTGTGGCTGCTGTTGGGGCTGGCGGCGGTTGGATGGCTGTGCCGGCGTTTCGGGCTGTCAGATCTGGGTGCGGCGTTCGAGCGATTCAACGTCGGGGATCTGTTCGTTTACGCGTGCGCTGCCGTGGCCGTCTTGCTGGGCTACAGTCTGCGCTGGCGGCTGGTGATGCAGACGACGGCCACCCCTCCACCGTTGCGGCGACTGGTCGCGGCGCGGCTTGCGGGCGATGCGGTCGGCGCCTTGCTCCCCGGCGGCAAGCTTGGCGGCGACCCGGTGCGTATTGCCTTGACCGCGGACGCCGGGCGTGGTGGCGTGCGTGCCAGCGCCGCGGTGGCGATTGACCGTGTCATGGAGCTGATCAGCAACAGCCTGTGTGCCATCGTCTACGTGAGCATCTTCTCGTGGACGCGCGTCGAGACCAGAGCCGGAGCGCCGCTCCTGCTGCTGGCGACGTTACTCGTGCCGCTGCTCGCGTTGTTCACGTTGGTAGGCGTCCTGAGGGCGGCGCGGCGTCCATTCACGCCGCTGCTCTTGCGAGCCGTCCAGACCGTGCCGCGGCTGCGCTCCGCGGCCGACGCCGTGCGCCGAACCGAGGACCAGCTGATCGGGTTCTTCCGTGACTATCCGTTCCGGTTCGTGCTGGGCTTGCTCGGTTCCTTGGTCGTCGAGCTGGGGATCATCGGTGAGTATCACTTCCTGCTGAAGGCATTCGGGATCGCGCTGAACCTGCCGACGTTGATGATGGTGGTGGTGGCCAGCGGCCTGACGCGTGCCGTACCGACGCCGGGGGGTGTCGGCGCCCTCGAGGCCGGCGAAGTGACCGTGCTGGGACTCGCCAGCGGACAACCGGAGGTCGGCTTTATCGTGGGAATGGTGCTGCGCCTCCATGAGACCCTGTGGACGCTGGTTGGGCTGCTGCTGCTCCTCACGCAGGGGATGTCGTTTGCGCGTCTGCGGGTGCTGGCGGCAGGCAAGGCGGTAGCATGAGCCTGGGTCTGTTGCTGGGCATCGTGTTCACACTCGGGTGGATCCCGGTGTTCATGTACCGAACCGAAGAGCTCAGCGAAGCGTTGCCGTCATATCAGGGGACGGAGCGCCTGTGGATGTTTGCGACACCGGCGTGCCTGGCAATACACTGCACGGTGGCGGGTGTGACCCTGAGCTTCGTCGATGCGATGCCGTTGTGGTCGACGGCCCTTGGCCTGGCGGTGTACGGGACCGCCGTGGTTTTCTGGCTCTGGGGGCGCGTCTTGATCTCCCCGTTGCATATGCGGCGCTTGCCCGACGAACCACCGCTGCAGTTGCGGCGCGACGGTGCGTTCGGCGTCGTCCGCCATCCGTTGTACTTCAGCTATGTGCTGGCGTGCGCCGCGCCGGTGATCATTGCCCGCAGCAGCGTTCTGCTCGTGACGTTCGGCGTGTGTGCGCTGGTGCTCGCCGTGCGGGCGGTTCTGGAGGAACGACGCCTGCACGCACAGCTCGGGGCGCAGTATGAGGAGTATTGTCGCAGCGTGAAGCGGCTGGTGCCGTTCGTGTGGTGAGGGGCCTGCGGCCGGCGTCTCCAATTCACTGTCCGCTCCCCCCTTCGGGGAGCCTCAGGACTGGATTGGTCGCTGCGGGCTTCCGAGTCCGACCGGCGTTAGGGCTCAGCCGCCCACTGGGACCGTGGAAGGCTGCTTCAGCGTGCGCTGCCGCTTTCGCCCGGATCGTACTCGACGCGGATCACCTCGGGTTCGCCGCCGCCGAACACGTTGCCATCGGCGAAGACCACGCGGCCCATGCCGCGGTAGTAGTACGACGTTCGGTGCGCGTCATTGCCGAAGTACAGGGGGATGAAGGCTTTCCCGGTGATATGGCCGCTCTCGGCGGAGGGAGAGCCGATGAGCGCCTTCACCTGTTGCTTCGACATGCCGGGATGAATCGTGGCGAGTGGGCTGTTGTTTGGTGGTTGGACACCTTCCAGCGCTCCTCCGGTGCTCGTTGCCGCACAGCCCCCCAGCGTCAGTATCATGATGCTCACCAGAACCCATCCGCTCATTCGCCGCATCGTCTTCCTCCTCATTCATGCCGGGCACACTGTAGGTGATCCAGCGAGGCCCGCCTAGTAGTGGAGAGTCCCAAGTTCGTACAGCCTGGTGATCTTCTTTGATGGCGACGACAAGGTGGAAGACTTCGCCTTCCGCAAGGACACCGACCTGTTGCCGCGATATGGGTTCTGGTCGCGGTGAGGTCGCGACGGCTGATGCCTCTTCTGATCAAGCGGATTGTGCTTCGCCTGCGCGTCGCGCTGGTTGTCGGTGCGTGGTGCGCGTTGGCGTGTGCGACCGTGGGTTGCACCATCGCGCGATATTACAGTGGGGCACCGCTGCGTGCCGAGCCGACGAGCCTGGTCGCCGGGCAATCCACCAAGCATGACGTCCTGCAGCTCTTCGGGCCGCCGACACAAATCATGCATCAGACGGATGGCGAGGCGTTCGTGTACACCTACGAGCAGTACAACTACTCGTCCTTCCATCTGCAGGATCCCATCACCGGGATCAACTGGTTTACCTATTCGCGGGAGCTCGGGAACCGTGATCGCCTGCTCGTGCTGTTCGATTTCACCGGAGTGGTGCGTAGCGTGGCGATTGATCACCAGGTCGCACAGATGCCCGTGCTGTGAATCCGTTGACGCGACCTGCCGTCATGCGAGCGCGGCGTCGACTGCGCTGACCAGGGAACCATTGGCAATCAACCGGCACACGGTTTCCACGTCATCGTGCAACGGCCGGTCCTCCACGAGCGGCGTCGTCTGCGCGCGGATCAAGGTGTGTGCGGCGCGTGACCCGATGCCTGCGTGTGCGGCGCCGCGCAGATCGAGTGCCTGCGCCGCGCAGAGCATCTCGATGGCCACCATGCGTTCAGCGTTGTCGACGACTTGCCGGGCGTGCCGTGCCGCTACCATGCCCATGCTGACGACATCTTGATTGTTGGCATTCGTGGGCACTGAACGCACACTGGTGGGAGCCGCGAGGACGGCGTTGTCGGCGGCCATGGCACTGGCACAGTACTGGAGTCCCATGAACCCGCTGCGCTGCCCGGCCCCGTTGCTAATCAAGAACGCCGGCAGACCGCGGTTGAGGCTTGCGTCGAGCAAGCGGGCAAGACGTCGTTCGGCTACGATCCCGAGCTCCACCATCGCCAGCTTCACCTGATCGAGCGCCATGGCTACCGGTTGACCATGGAAGTTGCCGCCATGGACGACGCGTTGCTCCACGGCGAGGAACAACGGGTTGTCGATGGCGCTGTTGATTTCCGTCTCAATCGTGGTTTGCGCGCCGTGCAATATCTCGATCACCGGGCCGAGAACCTGGGGGATACAGCGCAGCGTGTACGCGTCCTGGCTGTCCGCGGACTGGTCATCGACGCGCACCAGGCGACTGCCGGCTAGCATGGCGCTGAGCCGTGTGGCGACGTTGCGCTGCCCGGCGTGTGGCCGCACCGCTTGCAGACTTGGATGCAGGGCATCGAGATTGCCGTGCAAGGCGTCGAAGATCATCGCGGCAGCGACCTGTGCGGCCGCCGCGATGTCGTGTGCGCGCGCCAGCAGTACCGCCGCCGCACCCGTGTGAAACGATGTGCCGTTCATCAGCGCGAGTCCTTCGCGGAAACGCGGGACGAGGGGCGTAATGCCGGCGGCGCGCAACGCATCACGCGCGGCGGTCGACGTGCCGCCGACGTCGACCATTCCTTCCCCGATGACGGCGAGGGCCAACTGCGCCAGCTCGACCAGGTCGCCGCTGGCGCCGACGCCGCCGACTTCCCGCACGATCGGATGAAGGCCATTGTTCAGCAGACCAACGAGCACGTCGACGGTTGCCGGGTCGACGCCGGAGTAGCCGTAGGTGAACACCTGGGCGCGGACGGCAATGGCGGCGCGCACCAAATCGGTTGGGTGCGGCGCCCCCAGGGTCACGGCGTGGCTGCGCACGAGGTTGCGCTGAAATTCCTGGCGCTGTTCCGGTGGGATGCGATGCGCGGCCAATGGTCCGCAGCCGGTGGTCAGGCCGTAGACCGGGATTGCGCGCTCCGCGAGCTGTTGCACGAAGGCGTAGGAGCGCTCGAGCCGCTGCCGGACAGTGGCTTCGAGGGCAACCGTAGCGTGCTGACGGGCCACGGCATCGATGTCGTGAACGGTGAGCGAGGTGCCGAGTACAACCCTGCGTGCGCGGTTCATGGGGGCATTGCCTGCGGAACGCGATGCAGCGGCACTTAGCCACGTGGCGTCGGCCCGTCAAGCGACACGAATCGGGGCCCGCATGCCTCGGCGCCCTGGCGATTCTCGGTTGCGGCGCGCCGCTTGCGCCGACGTTGCGTCGCCGACTGGTTTGGCAGACGGAGCCAGCGTGCGCGAGCTATGTGCATTTGACTGTTCACCGCCTAGTGTGTAGCGTTAGCGGCTCAAATTTTCTGTTTCATGCGTGTGCGAGGAGAGATGAGGATGAAGCGTTTCGCCATCGTACTTGGAATTGTCGCTGTTGCTGGATGCAAGGCGGCACTCCCGCCGCAAGTGCTGCAGAGCTACCAGAACCGCACGCTGTATACCTGCTGCAACATCCACCATGAGACCGAAGACATCAACGATGCCAACTCCTGGGTCGGGACGATGATTCCCCTGGGCTCTCCGGCGCAGGTCCAGTCGGCGGCGCGCAATACCGTCACCCTCGTCGCCGGGGGGACGACGTTGAGGCTGCAGCACCGCTACGGTGCTGGAGAGGAATCCTTCCAGCAGTACCTCGACAAATTGCTGGTGCCGGATGATCCGAAGCTCAAGCTCGCAAGATTTCCGCGCTCCGTGCAAGATGCCATCAAGGATGGACGCGTGGAGAAGGGCATGACGCGTGAGCAGGTCGTCCTGTCCCTTGGTTATCCGCCGACGCACCGTACGCCGACGTTGAGCGCGCCAACCTGGACGTACTGGTACAATACCTGGGTGACGTACCAAGTGGTGTTCGACGATGCCGGGGTGGTTTCGAACGTGATCGGACAGCCCGCGCCGACGCGTAACGAGCCGATCAAACCCGACGCGCCCCCGCCGGCCGCAGCAGCACCAAAGAAGAAGCATCACAAATGACTGGCTAGGCGGCGCGGTGTCGCTGGCTGTCGTGAACGCCGTCCCGGGGCGAGCTGCGCGCTGAACACGTGCGGTTCGCCACTACCGAGATTCGTGATTGCCCGTCTCGGTCCCTCGTGTTTAGCTGATCTCTCGTGTTTAGCCGATCTTGATGATGAGTCAGGCGTCTCAGTTTGCGCGGTTGCGACAAAACCTGCGCTATGACGGTCTGTTGTGGCGCCAGTTCGCCTACCTGGGCTGTGTGTATGGTCCGGAATGGTGGAAGCGCTACTCACCGCCGGCAATTGCGGCGATCATCTTTATGCTGGTTGGGCCGCGCCGCCGCGGGGCTACCGCCAACATGCAGCGCATCTTGGGCCATGCGAGCCGATCGCGCGCGCAGCGTGCGGCGCTGCGTATGTTTGGCGAATTTGCGCATTGCTTCACGGAAACAATGGAGCACTACGGACCGCGGGCGCGGCCGATCCGTATCGACATTCCAGCGGGTGACGAGTTGGCCAAGGCGCTCGGCCGGGGGCTGGGGGCCGTAGTTGTGACGGGTCACTTTGGCAACTGGGACGTGGCTGCCAAGGAGTTGCGCTCGTACGGCCGCCCGATCAATGTGGTGGTGGCCCGCGAGGTCAACGCCACCGCCAGCGCGTATGTGCGGCGCGCCCGTGAGGCCGCCGGTGTGCAGGTGATCTACTCCGACTCGTCGGTGTTCTCGTCCCTGAACATGGTCCGTGCGCTGCGCCGCAACGAGGTCGTGGCGATTCAGCTCGACCGGCCGATGGATGCGGACGGCACGCGGCTGGTGCCGTTCTTCGGTGCGCCCGCGGCGTTTCCGTCGGGACCATTTGTGCTGGCGCGCGTCGCTGGTGTGCCGCTCATTCCAGTGTTCGTGCCGCGGCTGGGCACACGTCATTACGCCGTCCGGGTGTGTGGCCGTTTCGACATTGCACGGGAGGCCCGCGACGGGCGTGACTTGGAACGGGTGATGGCGCAGGTTGCCGGTGCGTTCGAAGCTGTCGTGCGCGAGTTTCCGACGCAGTGGTTCCAGTTTGCACCATTTTGGCCGGTGGATGGGGCACCGGGCCAGGCGGCGTTGCCGGGTGAGGATGAGGCGCTGGCCGATCGGCTGCGTGCGTCACGGTGACGAGTGACGGTGATTGACGTTGATGTCATCGTGATTGGCGGCGGTCCTGCCGGCTCGACGGCCGCGGGATTCTTGGCGCAGAGTGGGGTGCGGGTCTTGCTGCTCGAAAAGGATCGCTTTCCGCGCTACCACATCGGCGAGTCGTTGTTGTCGGCGACACTGCCGATCCTTGATGCGCTCGGGGTCACTCCGGCCATCGAGGCGGCGGGCTTCATTCGCAAACCCGGGGGCACGTTCGTCTGGGGCCAGCAGCGTGCGCCATGGAGTTTCTTCTTCCGCGAGGATCCGGGCGGCCGCCCGTATGCGTACCACGTGGTACGTTCGGAGTTCGATCACATCCTATTGCGACATGCAGCGGCGCTGGGTGTTGACGTGCGTGAAGGCCAGCGCGTGCACGCGGTCGGCTACGACGGCCGTGCCCGCGTGACCGCGCTCGACGAACACGGTACGGCGGTGGAGGCGCAAGCGGCCTACGTCATCGACGCGAGCGGGCAACAGGCCGTGCTCGGGCGGCGTGCCGGATTGCGCGAGTTCAATCCGTTCTTCAAGAATTTGGCGATCTTCGGGTACTTCGAAGAGGCCCAACCGCTCGACGGTGCGATGGCAGGCAATATTCTCTCGGCGGCATTCAACGACGGCTGGTTCTGGTTCATCCCGTTGCACGACGGGACGACGAGCGTAGGAGCCGTTGTCGACGCACGGCGCTACGCGGGTGAAGCGGCCAGGGGACCGGCGGAGCTCTACGGGCGATTGATCGCGGCGTGTGCGCCGGTTGCGGAGCGCGTGCGCGCCGCACGTTTGGTATCGGCGATCCGGGTCATTCGGGACTACTCGTACTGCAGCACGCGCTTCTATGGACCCGGGTATCTGCTGGCCGGTGACGCCGCGTGTTTTATCGATCCGGTATTTTCCACTGGTGTGCATCTCGCCTGCTTGTCCGGCTACCTGGCGGCGCAAGCCGTCAGCGCCATTCTGCGCGCCGCGCCCGAAGACGCGACCCAGCGGCAGTACGACGCACGCTACCGTGCCGCGTTCGAGCGCTACCTCAACTTCCTCTACTTCTTTTACGACCACCACAGCGATCCCGGCTCGTACTTCTGGCGGGCGCGCAAAATCCTCAACGCTGCGGTGCCGCTCGACACCCGCACCGCGTTCGTACGGTTGATGTCGGGGGGCGGCGATCTGCTGAATGGCGACGCGGCGTTGCAGCGCGAGCTGGAGACGCGACATCAGCGCCTGGCGGCGGCGACCAGCCGCGGACGTTTTGCGGCAGCGCCCGACGCGGAGCTCTTCCGCGTCCGTGGCACGCTGGCGGAAATGAAACCTGGTGCTGGGGATAAAGGATCAGGGGCCAAGTGAAAGCGGCAATCGGTGGGAGCGACGAGAACCTGCGGCCGGCGTCTTTTCTATGGGCCGCCGCCCCCTGTTGGGTCGCTGCGCACTTCCAAGTCCGGCAGGCTGCTAGACGCCTGCGTGGTAGCGGTACTGGAAATCCCGCCGTGCCGACTGCCGGGAGCACGTTTGCCAGGACATCGACCCGCCGGCTGTGCACGGTCGCTATCGCATGGCTGCGTTGATTGTGCTGGGACGGGCGGTCTGTCGTACGATGAATTGGCGGCGATCGATGTCGAGCGCGTTCCCGAAGCACTTGGTAAGCACGTCCCATTGCTCGGTGACCGTACGGGAGATGATTCTGAGAGAATAGCCGTAGCGCAGCACCTTCTCGGTGGCCTGCAGGTAGTTGATGGATCCGCTACCTTGGTGCCGCTGGGCGCCGCGCGCTGGCGGCTCACCGATCTTGATGAGCCGGCGCAACGATGCCAGGGCGTGAGCGACAAAGCCAGGATCCGCTGCTGCGCGCTTGAGGAAATAGGCAATAAACCACTGCTGGTGGCGCCGTTCATCACGCGCGATGCGCTCCAGAATGCCCTTCAGCACTGGTTCGTCGGCCGCTCGCGCGAGCACCTGATAGAGGTGGATATTGAGGGTCTCGCCCAAGATATTGATGAGGACCACGGCGTATTCATCTTGGAAGTCGTTGGGGTCGAACCCTTTCTGCCGCGCCGCGACGGTCGCCTCGCCGTGCTGGCTCGTGATGTGATGGCCGACATGATGGCAGTAGTGACGGATCACGTGAAAGTGTTTGGACTCTTCGCCGACTTGATAGGTGGCCCACGCGGCAAACTCGGCGTCGTAGAGCATGATGGCGAGTTGGTTGATGACGATCGACGGGGCGTTCCCTTCGACGACCGCCACTTCGCCGACGCAATCAATGACCTTGCGGTCGTTTTCGGTTAGAAGGATAGGATCAACGGCGTCGATTTCTTCCCGAACATCCGCCATCTTCCAACGGTGCGCTTCGCAGATGTCTAAGAAGTGGTCGTAAAGTGCCCAGTTGTCTTCCGCCTCAGGCGCAGCGTTGGGGAGCCGTTTCTCAAACGGCGCGCTGCCAAAGGTGGTTTGACCGGTGAGCACGCTTGTTTCCATTGCGTTGCACGCAAATCCGTTGTGCAGCTTGGGTGATTGATTCAACCGCCTAGCAAGCTGCACGAGAGTAGTCAACGCACAAGCAAACCTGCTAGGGTCCAGCCTCGGGAACCTGCGCTCTGAATACGAATACGAACACGACCCACGAAATTGCCGTCCTGATTCCGGCGCTCAATTGCGCCGCCACGATCGGCTCAGTCGTTGCCGGTGCCCGCCAGTATGTCTCGGAGGTTCTGGTGGTCAGTGACGGGTCGACCGACCAGACGGTCGCCTTGGCGATGGCTGCGGGAGCACGGGTGATCGCCCATGAGGTTTGTCGCGGCAAGGGGGCAGCATTGCTCACGGGGCTGCACGCCCTGGCCGCTGATGGAGTATCTCGAGTCCTGACCATGGACGGTGATGGCCAGCATTTGCCGGAGGAGATTCCCAGGCTGCTGGAGGCCTCCGCGGCAGCCGTCCATGCGATGATCATCGGCAGCCGGAATCTCGAGACGGTAACGACGACGGCGGCAAGGCTCTTCGGTAATCGCTTTGCGAACCGCTGGGTGGAGATCGCCTGCGGCCAGGCGCTCCCCGACACGCAATCCGGCTTCCGCATGTACCCGTTGCGGGAAACCCTGGCGCTCGGCCTGCGCGCTCGACATTTCGCTTTTGAAACCGAGGTGTTGATCCGTGCATCGCGAGCGGGTCTGGCGATTCGTTCGGTCCCTGTGCGGGTCTACTACCCGCCGGTTGAGGAGCGGGTGAGCCATTTCCACCCGGTTCTCGATTCAGTTCGCATTGTGCTTGTGGTTGTCGGGCTGATCTTGCGGATCTGGTAGGGCTCTTCGCCGCGCGGCGCCTTCCGCAACACCTCATCTGATATATGGTCGGACACGCCGTTGACTGCGGATTGAGTTGACTTTTCCTATTTACGCAGGCACGCTCGCCAGTCGAGGTTGTGACTGGAACGAGGGAATGTGATAGAAGTTAGTGTGCCGCGACAATTGGTTGAAGTTCCGTTTCATATCTGGGAGCAGGCACGTTCCTCTTCGATCTGTCGTGGGGCAGGATAGGACCGATGAGCCAGTGATCTTTGGCGGTCGAGTTGAACCGCGGCTCGAGGTCCGGCCGAGGGTGTACGGGGAAGCGCCCGTGGCCGAGGTCGCCCCGACAGCAGTGTGCGCAGGTACAGAAGGAGGCAGCTATGGGTTCGCGTAGAGGAGAGGGGTCCCTGATCCGGCTGGCAGGCAACAGTGCGCTGCGAGTCCGCACGAGCAGGGGATGCTTCCGCAGTGGCTTGGTCGCGTGCACACTTGTCGGCCTCGTGACCGCCGGGTGGCTGTCCAGCGCGCAAGCGGTGGAGTTGGCAAGCCTTAGCTCCTCTGGGGTCTCGGGCAATAGCGCGAGCAGTGGCGTCGCGACGAACCAGGACGGCAGCGTGGTGGCGTTCTATTCAGACGCGAACAACCTTGTGCCGAACGACACCAACCAGGCACGTGATGTCTTCGTCCATGACTTTACCGCCGGCACAACAGAGCGGATCAGCGTCGACAGCAGCGCGCGCCAGGCCAATGGTCCCAGTCAAAGCCTCGGCGGATCACCGGCGATCAGCGATGACGGGCAAGTCGTCGCGTTCTATTCGGATGCCACCAATCTTGTAGGCAATGACACCAACGGACAGTCGGACGTGTTTGCGCGCGTACGCGGTGCGGGGACCACAGAGCTCATCAGCGTCGCTCCGAATGGTGTCACGCCGGGCAACGGATCGAGTGTGAACCCAAGTATCAGCGCAGATGGCCGCTTTGTGGCCTTTCAATCCCTGGCGACCAATCTGGTGTCCAGTGCGCCCGGCAGCGGCGCGGCCATCTACGTGCGCGACCGCGTTGCCCAGACAACGGAGCTACTTTGTGGGATGCAGGGTAACGGGGATAGCAGCTTCCCCGCGATCAGCGCCAACGGCAACTTCGTGGCATTTGCTTCGGCGGCGAGCAATCTGGTTCCGAGCGATACCAATGGCCAGATCGACATCTTTGTGTGCAACCGCGTTACCGGCGTCATCGAACGGGTGAGCCTCACCAACGGCGGCGCGCAAGGGAACGGTGACAGCATTCTGCCGGCGATCAACGCCGATGGAACCGTGGTGGGATTCAAATCGACCGCCGACAATTTGGTGAGTGGCGATACCAACGGGGTTGTCGACGTGTTCGTGCGCGACCGTAGTGCCGGAACGACAGAACGCATCAGCGTGAATTTCACCGGTGGCAACGCCGACGACGGTTCCTTCCGCCCCAGTGTCAGCAACGACGGCCAGTTTGTCGTATTCGGCTCGTCCGCCACCAATATCGTACCGAACGACGTCAATCGTGTGGCGGACGTCTTCGTTCGCGATCGCCTGAACCACCTCAACCTGCGGGTCGACGTGAACGCCCTTGGAGAACCCGCGAACAGCGGCGTTCCGGATGTCATCGCGGCGATCTCGGGCGACGGGACGCAAGTTGGCTTCGTGTCGTTCGCCACCAACTTGGTGGTGAATGCGACGCACGGCGTCTCCTCTATCTTCAAAGCAGTCGACCCGTTTCTGATCTGTTCAGGAACCTGTCCCGACGGCAAGGTCTGCGTGAACGGCGTCTGTCTCGTTCCGACGACCACACCGACTGCGACCCCGACGCCGACGCGGACCCTCACTGGTACGCCGACGCAGACCCCCACCGTGACCGCGACCTTCCGCCAATGCACCGATGACAGTCAGTGTCTTCCGGGAGAGCACTGCCGGGGTGGCACGTGCAAGAAAGAGCGCGAGTGCGACGACAGCAACCCGGCAATTGACCGGCACGCATGCTTCGATCGTGAGGCTTGTATCGACGACCTTTGTGAATGCGGTGGCGACTGCAACTTGGATGGTTTCGTGTTCGTCAACGAGATCAATAAGGCGGTGAAGATTCTCAACAACCTGGCGCCTCTCAGCCAGTGCACCGCCGCGGATATTGATGGCGACGGTCAGGTCATGGGTAACGAGATCACGCTAGCGGTGATCAACCTTGGGCAGGGCTGTGCACAGGAAGGGCAGCCGCTCATCTTCGCACACGGGCGCGGTGGCATGGTGACCTTGGCGGTCGGCGCGGTTGCGGGCGCACCGGGCGATACGGTGAGCGTGCCGATCGATTTGAGTGGCGGCCAAGGTGAAGTGGCGACGGCGCAGCTGGACCTGCTTTTCGATCCAGCCGTGATGACCATCGAGAATCCATCGTCGGCATGCGTCAAAGATCCGCGGCTCACCGAGCACGTGTTCTCGGCCATCGTAACGAACTCACCACCGCCGCCCGCTGGCCTCCAACGCCTCCGCTTGTTCGTCGGCGACGTGACGCCACCGGTTGCCGCCTTCGGCGACGGCCGCATCGCGACGTGCACGTTCCAGGTCCAGGCCACTGCGGCATCGCAGGCGACCCTGGCGGCTGATCGGTTGAACGTCGGAGATGTACACGGCGATGTTTTTGGTTCACAGGCGGTGACCGGCGGTGTATCGATACTGGTGCCGACTCCCACGCCAGCGCCACCGTTGGCCCACGCCTCCTGTCCCGGGGACTGCAATGGTGATGGCGATGTGTTGGTCAACGAGATCACCGTTGGGGTGCGCATTATGGCGGGTGAGATTCCGCTATCGGAGTGCCCGGCGGCCGACGCGGATGGCGATGGTGAGGTCTTGGTGACCGACATCACCCGCGCGGTCATCGCATTGGGAACCGGCTGCCCGGAGTGAATGAGGACGCGTCATGGCCGAGGACAGCGCGTTGAGACGGGGACTGACACCTGCACGAGTGGCCGTGGACACGATGGTCAACGAGCGGTGTGGTGGTTACAGGAGGGACTTTGGAATGGCGGATCCTAGGCGGTTGAAGCGGACAGCGATGATCAGTTGGCTGGCAGGTTGCTGCGCTGTCTGGGGCGCTCTCGTAGGCGGCGCTCAAGCGGCGGCCGCCGTCACGCTGACTGTGGCGACGGGTGATGGCGCCCCGGGAGGAAATCTGACGCTGACATGGAGCCTGACACGTACGGGAACGGATCCTGAGGTGTCCGGCGCGCAGATCGATATCATCTTCGATACGGCGCAAATCCAGCTCGGAACGTGCACGAAAGACCCGCGACTCGCGCAGCAAGGCTTTAGCGCGGACTTGCCGACGTATCCGCCCGTGCCGGCCGGTGATCAGCGCTTGCGGCTGGCTGTCTTCGACGACATTTCGCACCCGACCGCGAGCTTCGATAGTGGGGTGCTGGCGACGTGCACCTTTGCGGTTCCGTCCACCGCGGCGCCTGGACAGACGGTTTCGCTGAGCACAGATCGCGCCCAGGTCAGCGATGTGAATGATGATCTCATTCCCAACGTGCAAGTGGTCGTGAGTCCCGGAGTAGTCCTTGTCCCGTGCTTCGTCGATCGCGACTGCCCATCTGGCCAGGTGTGTGACCCGGCGCAGAAGGTTTGCAAGCCCGCGCCGACCCCGACGCCGACGATCGCCTGCCCGGATGGGCACTGCCCGGATGGATTGGCCTGTGTCAATGGCATCTGTGTTGACCTGTCCACGCCGACCCCGACGCCGACGCCACTCCCGCCGTGCACGTCCGACAGTGACTGCCTGGCGGGATTCCACTGCCGCGCCAATGTCTGTGTGCCGATCCGCGAGTGCGACGACAGTGATCCGGTGCTCGACCGCAGCATGTGTCGCGGTCTGCGCGAGGCATGCGCAAACGGCGTGTGCGAGTGTGGTGGGGACTGCAACCTTGACGGCTATGTGCTTGGCAATGAAACGACGATCATGATCAGTCTGCTGAATCAGTCGGACATCTCGTCGTGCCTGGCGGGCGACTTCAACGGTGACGGGCAAATCACTGCCAACGAAGTGTGCGCGGCCACGACGAACCTGGGCCTCGGCTGTCCGGGAGAAGGTCTGCCGTTGGTGATCGACCGGAGTGCCGAGACGCGCAGCCTCGATATCGGCTCGGCGAGTGGTTCCCCCGGCGATGCCGTGCAGATTAGCGTCAGTCTCAGCGGCGGCGGCGATGTGGCCACCGCGCAGTTGGATATGGTCTTCGACAAGAACGTCCTCGCCCTGCCGCATCCCGACCATCCCGAGCTCGATTGTCAGGTTGACGCCCGTCTCGTCACGACTGACGCAACGTTCACGTACTTGCCGCAGACGCCGCCCGGCGGAGGGCGCCTGCGCGTGTTCGTCGGGAATATCGACATCTGCAAGGACGGCCTGACCTACCCGATCGGCGCATTCGATGATGGACCGCTGCTGTCATGCACCTTCAACATCCTGGACACGGCAGCGCCGGGCGACTCGGTACTCAAGGCCGACCCGGATTCTGCCCCGGATCCACAACATCCGAATCGGCTCAACATCGGCGACCCGCATGGGGCCATCTTTGCGGCGATATCGACGGCCGGCAAAGTATCGGTCTTGACGCTCACGCCGACACCGACAAACACCTCCGGGTCGCCGACGCCGACCAACACACCGGGGACGCCGACACCGACGAACACAGCGGGGACGCCGACGAACACGCCCGGGACGCCGACGAACACGCCGGGGACGCCGACACCGACGAACACAGCGGGGACGCCGACGAACACGCCAGGCACGCCGACCCGGACGAACACGCCGGGTACGCCGACACCGGCGAACACGGGTACACCGACACCGACGAACACAACCGGCTCACCGACGCCGACGCGGCCGACGGCGACGCCAACCGGGACCCCGCCGACCGCGACCCCAACAGGCACGCACGCGACGGCGACGCCCACGGGGACGCCGCCGACCGTAACTCCAACGGGTACGCGCCCAACAGCGACGGCCACGGCAACACCGACCAGCCAATCGGGCGGTGGCGGGGGTGGCGGTGGTTGTACGATCAGCGCTCTCGCGACCCCCGGCAACCAGCTGTTCTGGCTCGGTCTACCCCTCGGGCTAGTTCTCGCGCGGCGTCGCGCCCGTCGTTAGGGATCCGGCGGTTGCACGTGCATCCGAGAGGAGGCTCATCGTGAGCCTCCTCTTTTTTATGGCCGACGATTTCAAGCTCCCTTTTTCGGTGTTGTTCGATTGTGCGGATCGGTTGAGATGGTCGCTGAATCTGCTGGCTTGAACGTGTTGAAATGGCTATGGTCGGCTCGTTTGAGAGGCACGCGAACGTAGTGGAAAACCTGATTGAAGGCTTCACGTCTCGCCGCAACGTGGTGGGCATCATCGGCTTGGGCTACGTGGGGCTGCCACTGGCGGCAACTTTTGCGGAGGGTGGGTTTGCCGTTATCGGATTCGACGTCGACGGCGCCAAGATCGACGCACTGCGCGCGGGCCGCAGCTACATTCGCCACATCGCCGCCGAACGACTGGCGCCGTTGCTGCGGGTGGCGCCACCGCAGTCCCCCGGCGCCGCGTTCCATCCAACCACCGACTACCGCCTGTTGCGCGCTTGCGATGCGATTCTGATTTGCGTGCCGACGCCGCTCACGGAGAATCGCGAACCCGATCTGTCGTACGTTACACGCACTGCGGAAACCATCGCGCAACACCTGCGCCGCGATCAGTTGGTGGTGTTGGAGAGCACGACCTATCCGGGAACCACCGACGAGGTGGTACGCAGTATTCTCGAGGACGGAGGTTTGCGGGCTGGCGTCGACTTCTATCTCGCATTCTCGCCGGAACGTGAGGATCCCAACAACGCGCAGTACACGACGCGCACGATTCCCAAGCTGATCGGTGGGTGTACGCCGCAGTGCGGCGCCGTAGCAGCGGCGCTCTACGGCGCGATCCTCGAGCGCATTGTTCCGGTGTCCTCGGCGCGCGTCGCCGAAGCGGCGAAGCTGCTCGAGAACATCTACCGCAGCGTCAACATTGCCCTGGTGAACGAGCTCAAGGTGCTTTTCGACCGCATGGGGCTCAACGTATGGGAAGTCATCGACGCCGCTGCAACCAAGCCGTTCGGTTTTACGGCGTTCTATCCGGGGCCTGGGCTGGGCGGGCACTGCATTCCGATTGATCCATTTTACCTGACCTGGAAGGCGCGGCAGTACGATCTCACCACGCGGTTCATCGAGCTGGCCGGCGAGATCAATCATGCGATGCCCGCGTTTGTCGTGGCGAAGGTGATGGACGCGCTTAACGAGCGGCGTCGCAGCCTGAATGGGGCGCGGGTGCTGGTGCTGGGTGTGGCGTACAAGCGCGATCTGGACGACACGCGCGAGTCGCCGGCGTTGAAAATCATTGACCTCTTGATGAAGAAAGGCGCCGAGGTCGCGTACCATGACCCGTACGTCCCGGCTCTCAGACGCTCAAGGCATTACGACTTCAACCTGGGATCAGTGGCGTTGACTCGCGAGGAGCTAGGCCACGCAGATGCCGTGATCATAGCCACCGATCATACGGCATTCGATTATTCGTTCATCGTCGGCGCCAGCTCGCTGGTGATTGACACGCGCAATGCCACGCGTTCCGTGACCAGCGGGCGAGAGAAGATCGTGTGGGCTTGAGTTGATCTTGAACCAAGGATGCCCGGGGCGCCCTGTTGGCGCCACGATCCCAAGCCTGCAAGTGGTCGGAGCGCGAAGAGGGATCATGATGTCTTGCACAAATTTCCGGCGCTCTCCGTTTTGCGCTTGGCCATTTTGGAGCCCTTCTGCGTGCCTGGACCCCGCTTCGCGCTTTTTCCCTGGGGATCTTCCTTGACAACCCGGCGATTTTTTGAGTATGTATGCGCGCACTTCCGCGGTGCCACGGGCAAAGTACCAACACGCGTGGTTTCCGGGGCGGGACGAGTGAGGCAGCAGGTTCGGTCGACTGGAAAGGAGGAGGCAATGCGAATGGTGAAGGGGAACGCGTTTCTCTCGGGCCTGTGCGCTAGCGCGCTAGTCCTGGGAGTGGTGGCGGGTGGCGTGCACGCTGACGTCACAATCGAGAAGGGGGCTTCAATCCTCATCTTTCCAAAGGTTCGTGTGAATTCAACCACCGACACGATCATCCAGATCGCCAATACCGGTAATTCCCCGGTTTCTGCGCACTGCTTCTACGTGGATGCGACATTATCGGATATCAGGACGGGCGCGCCGTGCTCGCTGCCGACCGCGTTCTGCGTGGCGAACTGGCAGGAGACCGATTTCAATATCTTCCTCACCAAGCAGCAGCCAACCCACTGGCTTGTCAGTAGCGGCCGCTCCGACGATCCCAGTGATGGCTTCTGGGAGGATGGCTCAGGCCTTGATCCGGGAAGGGTTCCTCCGGAAGATCCCTTTGAAGGCGAATTGAAGTGCATCGAGGTAGGGCCCTCGGACGACCCCATCATCGGCAACCACCTCAAAGGTGAGGCCACGATCAAGACCACCGACGGCGACAATGTCGGAGACGTCTCCAAGTACAACGCCATCGGCATCGTCGGAAACCCCAACATCCTTCCCTCGAGCCCACTGCTCCTTGACCAGAACGTCTACAATGCCTGCCCCGCGCAGTTGATCGTCAACCACGCGGCGACCTTTTCGTCGGACCCGGTTGCCGACGAAGCCGACGCCGATAGCTCGTCCGTTTCGACGGAGCTGACCCTAGTTCCTTGCAGTGAGGACTTCGAACATCAACTCCCCACCAGCACCACCGTCCAGTTCGTCGTCTATAACGAGTTCGAAGAGCGCTTCTCTGCTAGCACGACCGTCAGCTGCTACCTCTCCACTGAGCTGACAAATATCGACAGCGCCCAAACTCCCACCCGATCGATCTTCTCGACGCAGGTGCTTGGGACCGATGTGGCATCGACGGTGATCACGCCGATTGCCAATAACGGCGCGGTCATCGGCGTCGCTGAGCGGACGGTCTCCGTTACCAACGATGCGACCACCCGCTCGGCACGCGCCGCATACAACATTCATGGGATTGGCGATCACGTGCCTGGACAATGCACCAACTCGAGCGCGGCCTGTTCAAGCAATGCGGATTGCACAGGCGGCGGGACGTGCATCACCGGGTCGGCCGACCAGATCACGCTCACGGCGCAGTCGGAGCAGTGAGTACAGTGGCGCGGACGCAAAGCGGGGAAAAGGCTGTGGCTGGTTTCTCCCTGACAGGTGAAAGGAGAAGGGCAATGCGTACGGTGAAGTGGAATCCTTTTCTCTCGGGCGTATATACCGTTCTGGGAGGAATGTTGTTGTGGGCGGGCGCGGCGCGCGCCGACGTCACGTCAACCAATCCGGCGGCGATCGTTGTCTATCCAAAGATTGTTGTCGATACGTCGAGCGAAAATAACATAGATACAATCATTCAGCTCACCAATACGGCGCCGAACCCAGTCAATGTCCGGTGCTTCTATGTTAACGCCAATGGGCATTGCGGGAATTCTCCGTTCGCCATTTGTGATCCGAACGGTAATCCGGCGGACAGCCCCTGTGCCATTGGCGACGTCTGTATCTCGCAGTGGACCGAGACCGATTTTGCGTTCCAGTTGACGTCGCATCAACCCATCGATTGGACGGCAAGCCAGGGCCTTTCTGATCTGCCGCTCTCACCGAGCTGCACCGGACCGGAGTGCCATGGTGCGGTGAACGGTGAGTCCAACTCGGGCAGCATTCCACCGGTTTCCGAGAACCCGTTCCAGGGCGAACTCAAGTGCATCGAAGTTGGAGACCTTGGGGTGGGCGAGAATCCAAGCACCGTGACGGTGTTCAACGATCTCAAGGGTGAAGCCACAATTGAAGACATCACTATCAGCGGGGGCGGCACGCCGTCCGTTGACAGCCGCGGGTATAACGCCATTGGTATCCAGGCAGCGACCCCGCAACCAGCCGACGCCTGCGACGCGAGCGGCTGTACTCTTACCCTGGGCGCCGAGTACAGCGGCTGCCCGGGTGTCCTGTTGCTTGATAACTTCTTCGACGATGCGGAGGAGCCATCGATTGGGGATGACGTCCGAACCAAGCTGACGTTGGTTCCCTGTTCGGAGGACTTCAAGTTCCAGACGACCACAACCACCACCGTTCAGTATCTCGTGTTCAACGAGTTCGAGCAGCGCCTGTCGACGAGCAAGTCCACCAACTGCTTCACGGAGATCGCTCTGTCAGATATCGATACCCGCCTCGGTCCGGAGGGTGACAACCAATCGATCTTCAACGTGTCGGTTGAAGGGACACTGACCGGGCAGGTTTTGATCCGTGGAGTCGCCGACGGTAGCACCGACCATGGTAACGGCCTGCTGGCAATTGCCGAGGAGTTTCACAATGGCGAGCATGACACAAAGTCGGCGGCCTTTGTGACCGTGCAACGCGGCACACGAACACAGAACGACGTCATATTGATTCCGGCAGCGCAGCCGACAAACTGACGAATTCGCACGTACTGAGCAGTAAAAAGAGGCCGGGTGATAACCCGGCCTCTTTTCTTTTGCGGCCTCTACGTTGCGGCACTCTCCTTCGCAGAGATTGAAATCTCGATCACCCGGCGCTCCCGCGGCGCGCCCGTCTGCCAACGGCTGCGGCAGGAGGGGACGCCGCTGTCAGCAGTTGGAAATCGATTCGTTGCCGTTCTGGATTGGCGGCGACGACCCGCACCGTAACCGGGTCCCCAATACGGTAGATGGCGTTGCGGCGCCGCCCGCGCAGCAGGTGGCCACGGGGAACGAGTTCGTAAGTATCATCCTCCAGTGTCGCTACATGGACCAAACCCTCGACGAAATACTCGCGGAGCTCGACGAAGAACCCGAACTGCTGGATGCCGCTGATGAAGCCCGCGAAGTCCTGACCAATCTTGTCCTGCATGAACTGCACCTTCTTGAGTGCCACGACGGCGCGCTCCGCATCCATTGCCACCCGCTCGCGGCGTGACGTGGCTTCGGCAAGGCCTGGCAGGCATGCTGCCCAGAGGTCGTGTTTTGCGGGCGGCAACCGAGGGGAGGATAGGATCTCGCCAAGTAGCCGATGGACGATCAGGTCGGGATAGCGGCGAATCGGCGAGGTGAAGTGCGTATAGGCGGCCGTCGCCAAACCGAAATGCTTGAGTGGTTCCGCGGCGTAGCGTGCCTGCTTCATGGCTCGCAGGAGGACGGTATTGATCAAACGCTCCTCGGGGCGGCCGGCGGCGGTTTCGAGGGCCTGTTGGAAATCGCGCGGCGTCGGCGCGTCAGGAGCGGTCTTCAGCGGCACCCCGAACGTCGCCAGAAACCGTGTCAGCTCAGTGATGTGATCGGCGTCGGGTGGCTCATGGACCCGATGGAGCAGCGGCACCTTGTGGTGGAGCAAATGCCGCGCGACGGCCTCGTTGGCGGCCAACATGAACTCCTCGACAATCTGATGCCCGATGTGGCGCTCGGCGCGTACAATCGCTTCTGGGCGCCCGGTGAGGTCGAGAATCACCTCGGCTTCGGGAAGATCGAAATCGATGCTCCCACGAGCATGACGGCGCTTCCGGAGGGAATCGCAGAGGCGCTTCATGGTGTCGAGCATTGGCGCCAGCGAACCCAGACGCTGGCGCGTCGGTGCATCGTCGTCGACCAAGACCCGCTTCAGGTCCGTGTACGTCAAGCGTGCGGTGCTGCGGATGACGCTGTTGTGGAACTCGGTATGGGCGACCTTCCCGTGTGCGTCGAAATCCATGATGACCGTCTTGCTCAAGCGGTCGACCCCAGGGTTGAGGCTGCAGATGCCGTTCGACAGGGCCTCCGGCAGCATCGGAATAACGCGGTCTGGAAAATACACGCTCGTGCCGCGGGCGCAGGCTTCGCGATCGAGCGCGCTGCCGGCGGTTACGTAGTGCGCGACATCGGCGATCGAAACCCACAGCCGGAAGCCATGAGCACGCACCTCGATACTCACCGCATCATCGAAATCGCGCGCGTTCTCTCCATCGATCGTGACAACCGGCAGCGCGCGCAGGTCGAGGCGATCGGCGATGGCCAAAGGTGCGACCGCGCTCGGAATGGTTGCCGCTTCGACCAGCACGTCGGCGGGGAAAGTTAGAGGAAGTTCGTAGCGGTAGATCACCGCTTCGGTTTCCACGCGTGGATCGGTGGCTGGGCCCAGCACGGCGATGATATCGGCTTCGAGATCACTTGCCGCGCTGGGATAGCGGGTGATCCGCCCGACGACGACATCACCGTCCCGTGCTCCGGCGGCGCGGCCGGGAGGGATGTGGACCTGGTAAGTGACGCGCTCTTCCTGCGGTGCCAGGACGCCGCCGCGTCGGTCGTGATGATACGTTCCCACCAGTTGGGTGTGGGCCCGTTCAATGACGTCGACGACCCGCGCCGCCCGCCGTCCCCACTTCGAGTGGCGCGCGCTGGCGCGCACCCGGTCGCCGTGCATAGCCGGACGAACGCCGCCACGCGGCACGTAATAGTCCTCCTCGGCAGTATTCTCCGCCGTCAGAAAGCCGTAGCCGTCGGGATGCACCTGCAACCGGCCGGCGATCAAACCGAGCATCGATCCCAAGACAAATTGTCGCCCGCGCTGCCGCTGCGCCACCGCGCCCGTGCGCACCAACTCGCCAAGATGTTCGGGTAACGCATTGGTTTCCTGCGGCGTCAGTCTCGCCGCTCGGGGCAATTCGCGCAGGCTGACACCGTGCTTCCGCCGCTGCCGCAGGGCGGCGAGGATTTTCTCGTCGAGGGGATTGGTGGCCGCGGTCGGGGCGTTCCGGGCGCGCCGGCCGTGCTGGCGCGCCACCGGGTTCGAACGACCTCGAGACGCTCGCGACATCGGGTCCGTCGTAGCGCGTGACGACACGGTTTGCTAGCAGCCCACCCGCATCGTCTGACCCGTGACCAGTGCGCCTTGAGCTTGAGCCTTTCCCTGTTTCTTGCCTCTTGTCCACCTGGAGGAAACGCTCGCATGAACCTTATTCACTGGCACTGCTCCGCCGCCCCGAGTGCTGCGTGCCACCCACTTGTTGTGCGTAGCGTCGTCGCCGCGGTTCGCGACGGGAACGGTGGCCAAAGAAATCTCTCCTCCAGCCGTTGCGGGTCTGCACACGGTCGCTAAGATGGCCCGCAACTAAGGGGCTGTCGAAGGAGGACGATACGACGACCATGCGAGGCTGGACGGTTCGCGACAGTATGGAGCTTTACAATGTCGCGAACTGGGGAGCCGGATTTTTCACAGTGAACGACAAGGGCCGGGTCGAGGTGTGGCCCCGCGGCGAGCATGGTCCTGGCATTGACCTGCTCGACCTCGTGCAAGATCTGCATCAACGCGGGCTGCGCACGCCGTTGCTGGTGCGCTTCTCCGACATCATTGCCAGTCGCGTACAAGGCCTGTGCGCGGCATTCAACAAGGCGATTGGCGAATACGGCTACAAGGGCGAGTTCCGCGGCGTCTATCCGATCAAGGTCAATCAACAACGCCACGTCGTCGAAGAGATCGTCGAATACGGCGCGGCTCTCAACGTTGGCCTCGAGGCCGGCAGCAAGCCCGAGCTGCTGATCGCGCTGGCGATCATGGATACGCCCGGCGCACTCATCATCTGCAACGGCTACAAGGATCGTAGTTACATCGAGATGGCCCTGCTGGCGCAGCGCCTGGGCCGCACCCCGATCATCGTCGTCGACCGCTTTCGCGAGGTCGACCTCATCATCCGCACGGCGCGTGACCTCGGTATCCGCCCGCACATCGGCGTGCGCGCCCGCCTGACCACCAAGGGCGCCGGAAAGTGGGTCGAATCCACCGGCGATCGTTCCAAGTTCGGGCTGACGGCCATGGAGATCGTCGATGCCGTCGATCTGCTGCGCAACGAAGGCATGCTCGATTGCCTCGAGCTGCTGCACTTCCATATCGGCTCGCAGATCACCGCGATCCGCGCCCACAAGGATGCGCTCCGTGAGGCCGGTATGGTGTTCGTCGGCTTGCATCAGATGGGCGCCCAGCCACGCTTCGTCGATGTCGGCGGCGGCCTTGGCGTCGACTACGACGGCTCGCAAACCAACTTTCATTCGTCGATGAATTACAGCGTCCAGGAGTACGCCAACGACGTGGTCGCGGCCATCCAGGAAGCCTGCGACCGCGAGAAGATCCCCCATCCGGACATCGTCACCGAAGCCGGCCGCGCCATGACCGCGCACCATTCCGTGCTCATCTTCGATGTCCTCGGCGTGCACGAGATGTTGTCCGGCAAACCACCGGAGCCGGTGCGCGACGACGACCACAAGGTGATCAAGGACCTGGCGGAGATCTACACGTCGATCTCGCAGAAGAATGTGCAAGAGGCCTACCACGACAGCTTGCAGCTGAAGGAAGAGGCGTCGGAGCTCTTTTCGCTCGGCTATCTCGATTTGCGCGCTCGTGCCCGCGTCGAGCGCCTCTTTTGGGACTGCTGCGAGCGCATTCTGCGCATCACTCGCGAGCTGCCCTACGTGCCCGACGAGCTGGAGCCGCTCGAGAAGGGGTTGGCGGATACCTACTACGGCAACTTCTCGGTTTTTCAGTCCGCTCCGGACCACTGGGCCGTCAAGCAGCTATTCCCGGTGATGCCCATTCATCGCCTCGAGGAGCGGCCGACGCGGCGCGGGATTTTCGCGGATCTCACCTGCGACAGTGACGGCAAGATCGATCGCTTCATCGATCAGCGCGACGTCAAGGATGTCCTCGAGCTGCACGCGGTGAACGGGCAACCGTATTACATCGGCGTCTTTCTCGTCGGCGCCTATCAGGAAATTCTTGGGGACCTGCACAACCTGTTCGGGGATACCGACGCCGTCCACGTGCGGCTCGGTGCCGACGGACGCTACGAGGTGGAACACGTCGTCGAAGGCGATCAAGTGACCGAAGTGCTGCAGTACGTGCAGTGGGACAAGGGCACGCTGATCGAGAAAGTGCGCCGCACCATCGAGATCGCCATGCGCAGCGGCCAGCTCAGCTTGGAAGACTCGGCGCGGCTGCGGCGTCACTACGAGCAAGGGCTGCAAGAGTACACCTACCTGGCACGCGACGAGTAAGGGGCCTGCGGCCGGCGTCCTTTCTATGGGCCGCTCCCCCCTTCGGGGAGCCTCAGGACAGGATTGGTCGCTAGGCGGTCTACGCCGAGCAGGAGAGCGAGGCGTTGGCGTTCAACGTGTTCATTCGCCGCAATCCTCGCAGTGGCGCGGTTTGCCGAGCCGCCGGCTGCCTCAGCGCACCCCTGAAGTGTGTGCGAACTCTGCTGGGTGAGCGGTCCCTACAACAGCTTGGCGAGATACGCGTCCGTATTGCCGCGGATGCGCTGCGCTCTCAGCTCCGGATCCTCCTCGACGAGCTGTTCGTCGGGCGTTACCTTGAAGAGTGGCTGCCCCTTGCGCACCACCACGCCGCTGTCCTTGACCAGGACGTCGTCGATGGTGCCCGCAAACGGTGCGTATACCTTGTTGAACATCTTCATGACTTCGATGATGTAGAGGGGATCTCCCTGGTTGAAGTGTGCCCCGCGCTCGACGAAGTACGGCAAGCCCGGCGCCTCCTGTGCGTAGTACGTCCCGCCCATGGCGGCGACGATCTCGTCGGCGTTTGCGGCCGGCGGTGGCACGAGCACCTTGCGCATGACGTCCTGGTGCGCCGGGTCGAGCAGACGATGCGGAATGGTCACGCTCAAGTCATCGTTCAGCAGGAGGTCGTAAAAGCCGATCTTGGCGGCGAGCATCGGTAGAACGGTGAGGATCTCGAGACCGAGCTGATGGCCAGCATGCGCGGCGCGCACCTTGGCCCACTCGGTTGGGTCGAAGCCGAAGGCCGGCTCGCTGGTGCGCAGCAGGCGATCGAGCTCCGCCCACGCCATGCCCGTGGGGATGCGCTTGCCGAGCTGCGTGTAGAACCGGAGCGCGGTGTCGAGCATCTGTTGGTCGTGTTCCCAGATCCGGTTGGCCGCCGGCTCGCCGGGCTGATCGTCAAGATGCAGCAGATGGTAGGTTTCGGAAAGCAGCTCAACCGGATTGCGCCGCCACACGATGTGGTCGTTGGCCAGCGCGAAGTCGAGTCGATGTGTGCTCAGCCAGGCCGCCAGGAAATGCGGCTCCTCGATGAGCAAGCCGATCGGCCGCTCGAGCAGGGTTTCCTTCAGCTCGATCACCTGGCGCGTCGCTGTCACCGCATGGTCGCCTCGCGCGGCGGCCGCGGCGGTCGCATGCCGTGCGATCCGCTGGAAAGCGTAATCGAAGTCGATGGCCTGCGCTTCCTGCGCCAGCTCACCGACCAGGGCGAGATAGGGGAGGACAAACTTCGTGGTGGGCTTCGCCCACACGTCACGACTGAGAAACCAGGTCACCAGGCCAAAGTGGAATTCCAGGTTCGAAGCGAGATCGATCCCGCGGACCGTCGTGCGGCGCAGGATCTCGGCGACTTTCGTGAAACTCTCGAGGCGATCGTCCCCGGTGGCCAGCAGCAACGCGACGTTGGAGTCGTACGCGCCGGCGAGGCGGTAGCGCATGAAGAGCCCCGTATCGGGGTTTTTGATGGAGATCCCCTGGTCGTCGCGGATCTCGCCCGCGATGGGGTCGGCCCACGAAATGATCACGCCCCCTGCGGAGGGTGTGAGGGCGCGGTCCGTGGCGTTGAGCCGCACCTCGATGGCCGCGGTTTCGCGTCCCACCCGTGTCGGTCTGGGGATGCGCTCCTTGTGCTTGGCGATCAGCGCCATGCCCTCGACCAACGAATGCACGTCGAAGGTGTCGTCCGGATTCTCGGGGTTGGTGAAGCGCAGCGCGTAGCACAACTCGGAGACCCGATGTTCCACCTGAATGCGGGTGTTGACCTCCATGAAGTAATGGCGGCCGCCTTCGACGATGCATTCGAAGGTCGACGCCGAGTCGAGGCGGACGGCGGTGCCGAAACGTTCGGCTTCCGCTTCCATCCGTTGCAGGAGGACGCGATCCGCTTCGAGCACACGCGCTTTCTCCGTCTGGCCGGCGGTGCGCGCTTGTGCGATGGCGGCGTGGAAGCCTTCGTCGGTGAGAGAGATTTCGACCAGCTTCTGCTCGTGCATTTGCAAGGAGCAGTCGCGGCCGCCGAGCGCGATGCACCACTCGCCGTTGCCGACGATCTGGATCTCGTTGTGGCGGGTGTGCTCGACGTTCAGCTCAATGAGCATGTTCTTGTTGTCGCCCACGCCCGTGGCCTTCACCTCGCTGAGGATCTCGCGGACCAGGCCGGCAATGTTCTTCGTGTCGGAGAAGATGCGTTGGCCTTTGCCGCCGCCGCCACCGACGTGCTTGAGACGGAAGCGCCGCCCGGGGTTCTCCTTCAGTAGCTGCTCTGCCTCGCGGCCGATCTGCGCGGTCAGCTCGTCGATGGTGTAGAGATCGATCCGGTTGTGGTAGGCGGCGGCGAGTACGCGTTCGGCGACCGCATCGAGCGGCTGCGCGTGATCCTGGAGCGCCGGAACCGCGAGGCCCTTTTCCTTCGCCAATGCTGCCAGCGCGTCACGGTCCGGGTACCGGTGCAGCAGCGTGCGCGCCGTGATGTTGTTGACGCCCGGGGTGACGGACACCTGGTTGGCGATCGCCGTACGTTTCGCTTCATCCTTCGAGCCGGCGGCTTCCTGGGTGTGTGAACCCGGGCCGATGAACTTGAGGCCGGCGTCTTCGATGGCATGCACGAAGGACGCGTCTTCCGCCATGAACCCGTAGCCGGCAAAGACGTAGTCGTAGCCGTGCGCACGGCAGATCGCGATGATCTGCTCGATCCGTTCGAGGCGTTCCTCCTTGGTGGCGCCGCTGTAATCGGGAACCGGATGCACGTGTTGCGGGTCCATGATGCGCAACTCGGGGGAGAGCGCGCGCGGATAGCCGATGCTGTCCTTTTCCGAGAGCAAAATGCCGACGCTGCGCATGCCCATCTCGCGGAACACGTCGATGGCTTCCTTGCGGATGGGCCCGCGACAGATGATGAGCACCCGCATGTCGTCGCAGGCAAAGGAACGCACCCACGGCGACGGCGACTCGGCACACCGGCGGTCGCGGTGGATGAGCGGGTTGTTGGTGTACGGATCGTACGGCGTTGGCGTGGCCATCGAACCAGCCCTAGCGGCGTGAGCGGAATCTGGCATCAATGGAACTCCCGCTGGGGCGCCTGCCAGGGGCCGGGCTCATAACGGCGCAACAGGAACGCGAGGTGGCGGCCGAGGACGGCGCGGAGATCGGTCGGCATGACGATCTCGGAGATCGATCCGAGGCTCAAGGCCTCTCGCGGGTTCATCAGCTCGCGCTCGTAGCGTTGGTTGAACTCCGTTTCCTTCGCCCGTAACCAGTCGTGCACTTCCTTCTCCGCCTCCTTCTTGGCGTCCTCGGGCGAGCTGCCCGTATCGATGCGCGCGGTGATGCGCTCCTTCAGACGCGCCGCCGCGTCGGCGCGCACCTCCTGGAGCTCCTTCTTGTACGTGTACTCCTTCCCGGCCGTACCCATGACGGCAACGCGCGTGGTCGGCAAGGCGAGCACCAGATCCGCCCCGGTGGCGTAGGAGTTGAACGCCGCGTAGGCGCCGCCGAAGGCGTTGCGGATGATGAGCAGGATGCGCGGTGTGCGCAGATCGATGATGGCGTCGAGCATGGCGCGGCCGGCTTGGACAATGCCGCGGGTTTCCTGATCGCGGCCGGGGAGGAAGCCGGTGGTGTCTTCCATGAAGATGACCGGGATGTTGTAGACGCTGCAGAAACGTACGAAGCGGGCGATCTTGTAGGCGGCGTCGATATCGATCTGGCCGCTGGCCACCGCGCTGTTGTTGGCGACGAAACCGACCACCGCGCCGCCGAGGCGGCCGAACGCGGTGATCGCGTTGCGGGCGCGGTCCGGCTGCAGCTCGAAGAAGTCGCCGTGATCGCAGACCTGCTGAATGATGATCGACACGTCGAGTGGCGTGTTGAAGCCGGTGGGCGAGTTGAATGCCTTGCGGAGCAACGTTTCGATTTCGGTCGTCGGCCGCTCGAGCGCGTCGGAGGTGGTCTGAAAGGGGGGAGCCACCTTGTTCGAGTCGGGGAGATAGTTGAGCAGGCGCTGCGCGGTGCGCAGCGCCGCGACTTCGTCAGCCACGGTGAGGTCAGTCACGCCGCTGGCGCCATGCACCTTGGGGCCGCCGAGGTCGTCCGGTGTGACGTCTTCGCCGAGCGCGCTTTTGACGACCACGGGCCCGGTGAGACCGAAGAAGGTGTTCGCCGGCTGGATCATGAAGCTGCCCTGGCGTGGCAGATAGGCGCCGCCACCAGCGTTGAAGCCGAACATGCACATGATGCTCGGTACCACACCACTGATCTTGCGGAGCGCCGTAAACGCTTCGGCGTAACCGTCGAGTCCACCGATGCCCGCGGGAACGAAGGCGCCGGCGCTGTCGTTCATGCCGATGAGGGGAATACCGCGATTGCCGGCCAGATAGATGAGATTCGCCAGCTTGCGGCCATTGGTGGCGTCCATCGATCCGGCGCGCACGGTGAAGTCGTGCCCATAGAGCGCGACGTCGCGGCCGCGCAGCTTGATCACCGCCGTGACGATCGATGCCCCGTCGAGGTTGCGGCCCCAGTTCTGGTAGAGGATCGCCGGCTGCGAGCCCTTGTCTTGCAGCACGTCGATGCGTTCCCACACCGTCATGCGCCCCTTGGCATGTTGCCGCAGGATCTGCACCGTGCTGGCTGCGGCGAACGGCTTGCTGCGCAATTCCTCGCCCTGTGCCAGGGCATGGTCGTACGGGCCGGGGCGCAGCGCAGTGGGCTCGGCGGCCTTCTCGCTCGGTGTGGCGAGCGGATTCTCCAGCGTCGGCGTGACGGCGTCGAGCGCCGAGCTGCGCGGTGCGCTTCTTGGTTTCATCTTCGTCTGCGTTGCCATCGTCGCTTCCCCGTCGGTGCTGCAAGTCGGGTTAATCTATCAAGCCGGCACGTTGCGACAAGCCTCCCCAGGGTCCCGAGCATCCGTACGCCCAGCCCCCCTGGGCGTGTCGGTTCTAGCGAACCAGCAGCGACTGGTCGAGGCTCGGGTCTGCGGCCGGCGTCCTCCCTAATGGCGCGCTCGCCTGTTGGTCGCTGTACACTGCCAAGCAGCCTGCCGGACCTGGTACTTTGCAGCGACCAACGGGAGCGGACCATAGAACAACCGCTGGCCGCAGGCCCTAGGCGTGGACCTTTCGGCTGAGGGTTGTGGGGCTGGCCGCGGGTCAGGTACAAGCGCCGGAGGATTTGGGAGGAGTAAGGGGTAAGGGGTAAGGAGTAAGGGGAGGGACATCGCATGTTGATCCGCAACGGTTGGGTGTCACGGGTTGCATTGATCATCCTGACGCTCGCGGTGCTGGGTGCGCCACGTGTCTGTGCCGCCAATTGGGATCCCGTGGCATTTTCGAAGGAGGATACGCTCAAGCTGCGGACCAACTGTCCGAACGAGGGCGAGTACTGGTTTCCCGTCTGGCTCGTGGTCATCGACGGGCAGGTGTACGTGCGTCTCGGCAGCCGTGCGGCGGGGCGCGTCGAGTGCAACTCGACGGCGCCGTTTCTCGGTGTGGAAGTGGCAGGGCAGCGCTTCGGGCACGTCCGCGGCGTGCCCGCGCCGAACTACGCCGAGCGCGTGGGCCAGGCCATGGCGGACAAGTACACCACCGACATCTTCGTGCGATTCTTCTCGCACCCGCTGACGTTGCGGCTGGTGCCCAGCGATGAAGGAATTTGAGGAATTGGAGGATTGGTTGGGAGATCGGTTCTTCAAATTCTCAAATTCTCCAGTCCTCAAATCCTCAAATCCTCAAATTCTCCAATCCTCCAATTCGTTCACGCGCGTGCCCCGACGAGCGCGCGGAGCGCTTGGGTCAGCCCATCGACGCTGAGGTGAAACATCGGAAAGAGCCGGCGGATGATGCGGCAGGTGTCGGCCTCCCAGTATGCCGGACTTTCGGGGTTGAGCCACACCGCACGTTCGAAGTGGCTGGCGATGCGGTGCAGCCACGCCACGCCGGTCGTTTGCGACGTCCGCCGCGGGTCGATGTTGCCGTAAGCCTCGAGCAATTCCGCCGGATGCATCGCCGCGTCGCCGACGACCACGGCTTTCCAATGCGCATCGAGCTTGCGCAGCACGTCGCCGGTCGGCACCGCGTCGGCGCGCAACATGCGTGCACTGCTGAAGACGTGGTCATAGATGCAGTTATGAAAATAGTACGGTTGGAAGTCACGCAGGCTGTGGTCTTCGTGCAACGCCGTAAGCAGCTGGCTCACCGGCTCGTAGTACGGCTCCATCGTCCCGCCAACGTCCATGAGCAGCAGCAGGCGCACGTTGTTGCGCCGCGGCGGCCGGAAAACCAGCTCGATCTCGCCGGCATTCTTGCACGTCTCGTCGATGGTCTCGTCGATGTCGAGCTCGGAGGCTTCCCCAGTGCGCGTGAGCTGCCGCAGACGGCGCAAGGCCACGCGCAGCTGCCGCACATCGAGTGTCAGGTCGGTGCGGTAGTTCTTGAAACGGCGCTCCTCGGCCACCTTCATCGCTGAGCGGCTCTTTGGCGGTCCGCCGACGCGGATGCCGGTTGGGTGTTGGCCGCCATGCCCGAACGGCGATTTGCCGCCTGTGCCGACCCACTTGTCGCCGCCATCGTGGCGCTCGGTCTGCTTTTCCAGAGTATCCAGGAACCGCCGCATGAGCTCGTCGGCGTCGAGACGTTGCAGCTGCTCGAGATCCTCGGGGGACAGGTTGGGAAAGTTCTTCGGATCGCGGAGCCACTCCAGCACCTGTTCGGTGACGTCGTTGCGCGCTCCCTCAACGCCCTTGAAGACGCGGCTGAACACGCGATCGTAGGCGTCGAAGTAGGTTTCGCTCTTGATCAGGCAGGCGCGTCCCAAGTGATAGAACCGCAGCAAGCTCGAGCCATGCAGCCCATCTTCGAGCGCACGCAAGAAGGTTTGCCACTCCTGGATGGCGACGGGCACGCCCTCTTCACGCAAGCCATAGAAGAGATCGAGGAACACTGCAGCCACGTACAACCCAATCGATCTCCGGTCAACTCCCCCACGGCACGGCGCCGCTGGGAAAAGTCTTGAGCAGCATGGAGCAGAAATGGAAAACCGGAAACAGGAAACCGCAAACTGAAAGTGACCAATTTGCCGGCTTCTCATTTCCGGTTTTCGGTTTCCTGTTTTCCATGCTTCCCTTGTCGAGGCGGAATGAGCCCCAGCAACGGATGACAGTTGCCGACTCGCCATGATAGCGTGGCGGCTCAAGTCTGATTGGAGTGTGTGGAATGACGACCATTGCGGCACGCATGAATCTCGGTGCGGAGGAACAAGCCCAGCGCCTGGCCTTCCTCGATTTCAACGCGGACGATGCCGATCGTCTGCACACGCTACATCCGTTTGCCGAGCGTCACGTCGGTGAGATTGTCGATGCCTTCTACGAGCATCTGCTGAAGTTCGAGGCGACCCGCGACATCCTGCACGACCCGGAGACCATCCGCCGTCTCAAACAGAAGCAGCGCGATTATTTCCTGTCGCTGACCAGCGGTGAATACGGCGCCGCGTATTTCGAAGGACGCCTGCGCGTCGGCGACATCCACCAGCAGATCAACCTCGCGCCGCAGTTCTATCTCGGCACCTACAGCCTCTATATCCGTCTCCTGATGCCGCGCTTGATCGCGGAATTCGGCCAGGACCCGGAACGCCTCAGCGACTACCTCTCGTCGTTGATCAAGGTCATGGTCCTCGACATGGGCCTGGCCATCGATGCGTATATCTTCGGCGGCTACATGAACCGCGCTCTGGGCGAACAGTTCCACGAGATGGCCGACCGCGCCAGTACGGCGTTGGCGGCACGGGACGCCGAGGAGCGCGCCAAGCGCGCGTTGGTGGACATGGTCGTGCATGACATCCGCAACCCGGTGTCCGGCATCCTCATGACCGCGCAACTGCTGCTGCGGCGCAACGACCAGCTCGCGGAGAGCCAGGTGCCGCGCATCCGCCGCATCGAACGCACCGCAACGGACTTGTTGGGTCTGATTCAAAATATCCTCGAGGTGAGCAAGCTCGAAGCGGGCATGCTGGCGGTTACGGCGGAGGAGTTTTCGATCGACGCGGCGCTGTACGAGAGTGTCGAGGACGCGGCGCCGCATATCGAGGAGGCCCAGATTTCGGTATCGATCGACGTCCAACCCTCGCCGCTGCACGTGCGGGCCGACCGCACGCTGACGCGGCGGATTCTACAGAACCTGCTCTCCAACGCGATCCGCCACAGCCGCGCTGCAACGATCCGGCTGCAAGCCGTTCCCCATGACGACCACGTTCTCGTGGGCGTCGCGGATCAAGGCGCGGGTATTCCACCCGAGTACCAAAAGCTGATTTTCGAGCGCTTCCGGCATTTCGACCGCGCCCCGACCGCCCAGTCGGATACGGGCCTGGGATTGCCGTTCTGCAAGCTGGCGGTGGAGCAGATGGGCGGCATGATCTGGGTGGACAGCCGCGAAGGGCAGGGCACCACGTTCTACTTCACGCTGCCGAAGTCGCAGGTGGAGGCTGTGTGAGCACGCCCTGCGGCGCGCTGCCCGGTCCTTTCTTCGGATGTGACGGCTCGACTGCGGAAGGGGTCTACTCGGTTGATGCCCTATTGCGGTGACCACGGACGTATGAACTTCTGCATCAAGGTTGATCCGGCGACCTGGCAGCCGTACATCTCCACATCGCGCAAGGGCGCGCCGCTGCTCAGCGACCCCTTCACCAACAAGGGCACGGCCTTCACAGCCCGCGAGCGCGCGGAGCTCGACCTGCACGGGCTGCTGCCGCCGGCCATCTGTACGATGGAGCAGCAGCTCGAACGCGTGTACGAGAGCTTCCAAGCCAAGTCGACGCCGCTGGAGAAGTTCATTTATCTGACTAGCCTCCACGACCGCAACGAGACACTCTTCTTTCGCCTCGTGCTCGAGCACATCGATGAAATGCTGCCGATTGTCTACACCCCCGTCGTCGGCGAGGCGTGCCAGAAGTTCTCCCATATCTACCGGCGCGGCCGCGGCCTGTACGTCAGCTACGCGCAACGGGATACGATCGAGGCCGTGCTCGCGAATCATCACATGGGGACCCCGTCGGTGATCGTCGTGACCGATGGTGAACGCATCCTGGGGCTCGGGGACCAGGGGGCGGGCGGCATGGGTATTTCGATCGGCAAGCTCTGCCTGTACACGCTGTGCGCCGGTGTCTCGCCCTACAGCACGCTGCCCATCATGCTCGACGTGGGAACGGGCAACGAGGAGCGATTGCAGGACCGGCTCTACCTGGGCCTCCGCCAGCGACGAGTGCGCGGCGACGACTACCAAGCGTTCGTCGATCGCTTCGTCGCTGCCGTCATGCATGTGTACCCGCGTGTGCTGTTGCAGTGGGAGGATTTTCTCAAGGCGAATGCGATCACGCAGTTGCGGCGCTTCCGCGACCGCTTGGCAACGTTCAACGACGACATCCAGGGAACCGCCGCCGTCGTCCTGGCGGGTATCTACGGTGGCTTGCGACTCACGGGAGAAACGATCCGCGACCAGCGGCTGCTGTTCGCCGGCGCCGGCGCATCGGCGCAGGGTATCGCCGACTTGTTCGTGGCGTCCCTGGTCGAAGGCGGCCTGCCCGTCGACGAGGCGCGGCGGCGCATCTGGACGGTGGATAGCAAAGGCCTGGTCATGCGCGATCGCTCCGAGCTCGAGGATTTCAAGGCCGCATACGCGCGCCCGGTCGATGAGGTTGCCACCTGGGAGTGCAAGGACCGCTCGCGCATCACTCTGGAAGAAGCCATTGCGCATGTGCGACCGACGATCCTCATCGGTGTCTCGGCTACGCCCGGAACGTTTACGGAGAGCGCCGTCAGGCTGATGACGCGTCTCAACACCCGTCCCATGATTTTGCCGCTGTCCAATCCCACCTCGAAAAGCGAATGCACCGCCGAAGAAGCCATCCGTTGGTCGGACGGCCGCGCGATCGTTGCCACCGGCAGCCCGTTCGACCCGGTCGTCCATAACGGCAAACGGTTCCGCATCGGGCAGTGCAACAATGCTTTCATCTTTCCCGGCGTCGGTCTCGGCGCCTGCGTCGGGCGGGTGCGCCGCATCAGCGATGGCATGTTCCTCGAGGCCGCGAAAACCCTGGCGCAGAGTGTTACCCGCGACGATCTTGCGCTCTCCGCCGTGTACCCCCAGCTGCCGCGGATTCGCGAGTGCTCGCACGCCGTGGCGTGTGCGGTCATCCGGCGTGCCGTGGCCGAGGGGCATGCGGATGCGGAGGCGTTGGTGGGTCTGGAGGACACCGTTCGGCGTGCCATGTGGTTTCCGGAGTATTTGCCTTTGCGCTACGAGCGCTGAGGCTGGCAAAGCTGGAATCAGAGAGGCGGCGGAAGGTAGAAAAGCGAAACGCAGAGA
>Ga0265314_10000297_pt1 | contig 71274 bp, 62 predicted proteins | sample 4126metaG_FD_203106 | JGI IMG/M metagenome (GOLD analysis project Ga0265314, IMG submission 203106) | Rhizosphere microbial communities from Carex aquatilis grown in University of Washington, Seatle, WA, United States - 4-1-26 metaG | ecosystem: Host-associated > Plants > Roots > Rhizosphere >...
GATTTCAGCTTTCTCTTCGGGGGTCCGGTGTCGTCGGGTTAGGCGGATTTGAGATGATCGTCGTTTCACCCTGCCATCCTGCCGTACCCGCCTTCCTCACGGTAAGACGGCTCCGCCGGACGGTTACAGAACTGCCGCAAAACGACGGCACCTCTTAAGACGGCATAGCGGCCGATAGCGTCAAATGGAAATTAGGCTCTGAAGCGCGCGATATGCCTCCTCAGCCGCTCCAGTTTCGATTCCCAGTCCGAAATGAATCGTGTCCATTTCCTCAAGGAGCGAAGACATCTGCTCATGGAGTGCTGCCAAGTTGAGAACCTGGTGAGGTGTTGTCGAGGCATTGCCTCGAGTGTTGATCGGGTAGCGATACCCGTCGGAGCGCGGGTCGATCCCCGACCAATCAGTTGAGATCGTGGCGATGCGCTCACTGATCAGACGCAGACTGGCGTCGGTCGGGAAAAGCCGCCCAAGCAGCATGCAGGTCACGCGTGAAAGAAGCTGAAGGTCGTGGGAGTTTTGTAAACCCGCATCGGTCCCATCACAAAATTGTAGCGCCGCGAGCCGAGCGCTCGAATAGATGGTGTGCTTGAGGGACAATTCAAAGGCGTGGCGGTACAGGAAAACCACTGGGTACGCTTCGTAATCGGAAAACCGCGGCGCCGCCAGCAGAAGCTCGGCGAGACGGTTTGCGGCGAGCGAATAGCCTTTGGCGAAAGCGCCGAAGTCATCCTTCGGATTCTGGGTGAAGGAGATAACGAAGTTGTTCTCGTCGGGAGGGGTTCGAACAAATGATGACATGTGCTCAAGAGGCGGCGCCGTTACGCCTGCACTTGCGCCAGATTCCTGATCCCAAAAGCGCTAGTGCTGTCACAGCGCCGAACTGATACGGTTCCGGAACCAGGGCCAGTGTTATTTTGCCATCCAGAAGTGCCGGGAACAAATCGCTCCCGGTAGTGGTGTACTTGGTCGGTCCATTGAGCGTGTCGAGGGTCAAGCCAAACGTCCCCGAGGAGAAGCCGGTCGTGTCGATTGTCACAGTTGCCACCTTCGAGATTCCGGTAGGGATGGTCACGGTGCCAGCGTGAGTGAGAGTGCCAATTTGATAGACCTGGGGCACGATTTGCCCGCTCCCGCTCTGGCCGTTGTTGTTTGAGGCGAAGGCAGTGCCGGAGAAGATATCCACCGAAGTGATCGCCGGACCGTTTATTGATCCACTTGAGGCCGTGCCGCCATCGGCAACCTGGAGGTTGAAACCGATGCCGGTGACTTGGACGCCCGAACCGGTGTCGTTCTCGATCGACACATTAAATGTCTGCCCGGGCGTATTGGGAAGCAGACTAACATCCGGCAGGTCCATGAAAAAGATCTGGGCGGAGAGCTCGGCTGAACCGAGCGACACGAGCAGACCGACGACGGCGGCAGCGCTGCGGCGGACGTTGATACTAGCAGCTCTAGGAGAGTTCATAGTCGAAGGTGCATGCAGTAGGTTTATTGAACAGTTTGAATAACGCGGAAAAAGCGTGCTTGCTCGTTTTGATTGAAGGGTAGCGACCAGTGGAGTCGGCCCTCTGGCGAAACTTGAGCAGCATCAGCCGGGAGATCTAGCCAGGTTCCGCTGCCAACAGCGGTCGTTGTCTGTACATGCAGATTATCGCTACTCGCCCCTCGAAACTCAAGGACAAATCCACCGTCTGCGACCGCTTGTAGGCTCAGTGTGGGCAACGTTTCGGCCTCCGTGTCCGTGACAACATTGTCGCGTGCCACAGAGGCCACGGCACCGACAGCGGACAAGTCAATCAGTTTCAGAGCGGTTAGGAAATTCGAGTTGTTCTGGCGGGCGATGTTCTCGTCCGACACATCGACACGCTGGTCCCGGTTGTAGTCATAGACGTCGTCGACCGTGGCAGGACTCAAGAAGTTGCGCGGGTGCTGCCGGGCGGCGTTCTCGTCGGACACGTCGACCTGGGCGTCGGTAGGAGAATTGCCAGATTCGCCGATCGCGTTGCCGAAATAGAAGACATCCGGTGCGATGAGGCCGGTGTTCGGGGTAGCAAGGACGGTGATCTGGAGCCACTGCTTTTGGATGACATTATCGGGCCAGTTGAGCGTGATACGGCTGCTTCCGCCAGTGCCCGCACCCGGTCGAACGGCAATAACCACGGGAGACGGGGCCGCTACCCAAGCGCCTGGATGATTGTCATTGCCAACACGAAGAACAAAATCCTCGGCAACGGGAACACCAGGCAGACCAGCAACGTCGATCATGATGCCGTTGATGCCCTTGTTGTAGCTGGTGTAGTTCGCGAAACTAGCGATTCCACCGGGTAGAAGAGCTGTCTTGTCGGCTGCGATGGCAAGATCATCGCCCGAACTAGCCCCCGGATCGTTTCCGTCCCAGGCGGAGCGGTTATAGAAAACGTGGCGAGCGACAACACCGGCAGACACTTTGAGCAGAAAACTCGTGCTGGTCGAAGTTGAACCATCGTTCGCAACGAGCGTGATCGTAGTTTGGCCCAGGTGGCCTGGTGCGGGTGTAATTGTCACGGTCCTGTCGATGCCGCTACCTCCGAATGCAAAGCTAGCTGCGTCCACAAGTGAAGGCAGATCAGCAAATCCCTCTATCCCAAGGACGGCGGTGGGAACGTTTGGGTTATCGACCGTCACTGGAATAGGTCCACTCGAAGAGCCTAAAACCAGTGCCTGATCCGGCGTTTGAGACACCACTAATGGGTTAATTGAAACCCGGGTAAGACGATTCCCGGCAGCATCGTACTCAAACTGTTGCGATGCGCCAGCGCTGTAGCTCGCGTTCGTAATGCGGTTGAGAGAGTCATAGGAGTAAGTGATTGATCCAGCAAACGCATGGGGCATTGTGCCTAACACACAACTCAAGCCCAAGCGGATTAGAGTGTAGCGCCGGCTTACAATCATACCGGATTCTCCTTATTCTCGCTACGGGCTCCGTGCGATGATAGCTTCATAACGTGCCATTTTATCGCTCAAGGCTCGCTAATGCCTTACTAGCCTCTTTGCGTACCCATGCTTTCGGGTGCTTCAGGAAGCGCTCGATCAATGGGCGGGCCCTTTTGGCCTTTAGTTTTTGAAGACCAATTAAAGCATGTCCTGCGATTTCATCATCATCAAGCAACTCCATGAGCAGGTCGACCGCGGCAGGATTCTGCATGTTGCCTAAAGCGACAGCGAACATTTCACGCGATTTACCGTTTCGCTTATCACGGACAAGCTCCGCGATTTCTTTGAACACGCTATCATTCGCTATGACCGCCAATGCATTTGCAATTGTCCATTTCAAGTTTGATACTGGTCCGGTCGTAGCTTTGAACTCTTTAATGATTGGTAGCGCCGCTTGGGTGGCATTGGGGATTGAAAGCGCACGAATAATGGAATCTTTGACCGTTGTTTCCGTGACCAAGGGAAGCCATCTCAGTAACAAAGGTATAGCTGCTTTGTAATCAGTTCCACTGTGACGAAGTTCGTCCAAAGATTCCACAACGAACCCTGCATTTCTCAGGTCGTGCAGAATGGGCGCGGTAACGAGTCTTTGGTGTTCGTTAGACTCTTGCCTACGCGATTCGACTTGACGCAGACGAGTTTGATAATCCGAGTCATGCCGCAAACGTTCCGTGAAATCCGATGCGGTTGTAATCTTATTGGTTGGTTTAGAAGTGCTCATTTAGGCAAAAGCTTAAGAATAATGCTGCCATCTTGAATGGCGTTTTGCAGAGGACCGGACAGTTGCGTCGATGGTCGAACCGTTAACTCGAACTGTAAACCGTTTTCGTTAGCGTAAGCCGCGAAGTCTTGGAGCTGACTTGTATATGAGAGGCTGCCAACATTCTTCACTTCACCAATGACGCCGTTCGCACGATTCAAAACGTCGGGTATGCGGTAATTCGCGCTTCCTGTGAAGGATGGGATGCGCTCTGTGTTTTTTACGATTTTGGCTGCTTGTTCCCCTTGTTGCCCCAGCTGTCGTGCCAACGATGTACCACTCAGCTCCGAATCTGCTGCCACCTCTGTAGCTTCTCCGGCGCCCTCGAGTAAAGCGACCTCTTCCGGCACCAAGGGTGTGGCTGCACCTTCGCTCAGAACCTCTTCGGCTACAATAGCGACGATCCCGACAGTGAGAATTGCGCCGTTAAGAAGATTCCCATGTTCGTGGCTCACCGGAGCTGTGGAATTCGCCGTTACGGGAGCGAGGACCTCGGCTTGCTCCGGGACTATTACAATCCGTTGAGACATGCCTGAGAATTGCCATAGGTTGCATTCTGTTGCCGAAAACCCCGTAAGATCCAGAAGCCTCAATGGGTTATTCAACGCGTAGACGTACCGATTGAGGCTCTGGCCGTTGTCGTCATTCCCAGAAAAGGAATCCCTGGTAATGAATCGTCCAAGTTCAGGGCTATAGTGGCGGGCACGCACATACATGAGCCCATTTCCGTCATCAATGATACCATACCTTCCTAAAACGTGGAAAAGGTTACTGGTAAACCCATTCGAATTCGCCAGCTCGCCGAAAGCTCGGTAAGCATACCGATCTGTTACGGTACCAGCACCATCGGAGAGTGCGATAGTGTTGCCCCGTGGATCAAAATGGTACTCATGGACCGAACTGTCGGCACTAATCCGCTCCACCAAGCCAAGCCCGTACACGTAATCGGAAAGCACGTTTCCGTTTGTGTCGGTCTCTGCGAGAACTTGAGTCAGGCTGCTCAGGCGGTCCAAAACGAAGTGCCGCTCGTTGCCGCCAGTGGCGTAACTCAGCCTGTTCCCGAGCCCGTCATAGGCGGAAGTGCCGGTCATTCCGCCAGAAACCGTATTGGTTAATCGATCTAGATAATCGAAGCCGAATGTGTTCGTGCCCCAAACGGTCAGGTTGCCATCGGCATCATGAGCCACACTTTGCCCATCTAGGGTCATCAGGCGGTTGTCCGCGTCGTACGCATAGCTATTGGTCTGGTTCAGGATGATCGGGGCGAGCGGCTCCTCTTGAGATATCTGACGGGGATTTCCTACGCCATCAAGACTTACAGCGTACTGGGAGATCACTGAATTATCGCGAAGGGCATTCGTGAGGGCAACAAGTCGATTGGCATCATCGTAAGCGTAACTTGTCGTAGTATTGTTCGCGTTGGTGGCGCCAATCAGATTGCCGGCCAAATCATAGCCGTAAGTCAATACACCACCGAGCCAGTTGCTCAAGCTGGTCACCCGATTCAAAGCATCGAAATAGTAGTGGACAACGTTGCCGTCCGGATAGGTGAGGGTGATTCGATTCCCGTTCTCGTCGAAATCGTTCCGAACAGTCTTGTTGTAAGGGTCAGTTACGCTCGTGAGCCGGTTGAGCAGGTCGAACCGCCAACTTGTGGTACCTAGCCCATCAACCATGTTCGTGCGATTGCCCACCTGGTCGTACGAGAAGTTGATCGGTGGACCGGTTGGAAACACGACGTTTGTCAGGCGGTTGTCGGCGTCGAAGGAGTAGTTGATGACAGCGCCATTCGGAGTCGTTTTCGCTGTTGTGTTGCCGACACCGTCATATTCCAGCCTTGTGACATGACCCATGGGGTCCCACTGCTCGATCGCGCGGCTAAGCTCGTTAAAGACGTTCGTCGAAACATTGCCCTTCGGGTCCGTGGTCTGTATCCGGTTCCCGGCTCGGTCGTACTCGAAGAAGACGGAGTTCGTGGCGGCATCGATGACGTTCGTGAGACGGCCAAGCGAATCATACATGAACTGGGTCACCTGCCCGTTAGCATTCGTGGTGGTCGTCACGCGGCCCAATGCGTCGAAGCCAGCAGCATTGGTGTGCTGGAGAGCATCGATGAGGTAGACAACGCGGTTGAGTTCATCAAATACCCGAGTCGTCACGTGGCCGGCCGCATTAGTGACCGTCGTTTGATTCCCGACAAGGTCATATCCAAAACGGGTTACCTGATTCAGCGCGTTGGTAAGGGCGACAAGGTTCCCAACATCGTCATATCCGTACTGTGTCAAGCTGTTTCTCGCGTCAAGCGATGCGACCTTGCGGTCAAGGGCGTCAAAATAGTTGGTGGTGATGCGTCCGAGCGCGTCCTGTGTGCCCGACACACGATCCTTGAGGTCGAAGAAGACCGTGTTCGTTGCCGGCGGAGTGCGCGCATCAACGGTGGCATTCCGGTTGTCGTTGCCATCGTAACAAAACTGGTTGGTGTTACCTAAACCATCCACCTTGAAGATCACGTTATCATTGTTGTCGTATCCAAACTGATTCGTGTGTCCGTTTGGGTCGATCTTCATCACCCTGCGCCCAACCACGTCGTAGACAAATGAGTTGGTGAAGCCAAGCGCATCGACCGTGGCAATTAGGTTGCCCTGAGGATCAAAGAAGTTGGTCGTTGAATGCCCATTCGGATCGCTGAGGACGATTGGTTCACCAAAGGCGTCATACTGGGCGCTCGCGACAAATCCGAGCGCGTTGGTCGTCGACGTAAGATTACCGTGAAAGTTGTAGCCAAAGATCGTTTCATTTGTCAGCCCATCTACGCGTCTGGTGGGGTTATTGCGTTCGTCGTACTCGATGCTGATGGTGTGGTTGAGGGCATCTAACTTGTTGGTGACGTTGCCTCGCTCATCATAGGCGTACTGGGTGGCGTGCCCATTTTTGTCTAAGATCAACGTCGTGTTATGGCCAGTATCGTAGCCGAAGAATTCTTGATGTCCTGCTTCGTCGATGACATTGGTGAGGAGTAGATTCTCATCGAATCGATACGTAGACGGCTTACCCAGAGCGTTAATCTGGACTGTCTCATGCTTCAAGAAATCGAACGCAAAGTATGTGTGGTTGGTGTGGGCGTCAAATTGGTGAATAACCGCATTCGAATCCGGATCGTAATCATTGTGGATAATGAGGTATCCTCGTGGGTTCCAAGCATTTGTCATCTGGTGACGGTCGTTATAAGCGAAACGTGTAATGCCATGCATCGCATTCGTCACCGTAACGAGATTCCTGTTGGAGTCGTAATCGAAAAGAATCTGGCGACCAGCGGCATCGTGTAAGCTTCCAATGAGATTCGGATATTGCCAATGTGCACCAAACGTGACAATCCTCCCTGCCGAGTTCGTGAGCGATGCGATTAGACCTGTTGTTGGATCATAGGTGAATCCGATCACGTTTCCGTTCCGATCTGTTGCTGAGACGATGCGACCGGTCAAATCGAATGAGTAGACAGTTTGTACCTTTGTAACCAGTGACCAAGCGCCGTCCACACTTTTCGACAACTTGTCGAAAACACCTGCATCCCCAACATAATCAGTGCCGCTAAGTGTGTATGTTTCGGCATGCCCGTCGCCGTACGTGACGACGGCACCATTTGGGTTGCCAGATACCGAAATAGATGGCGAAAACGTCCAACCAAAGCCCAGCGGTTGGCCCGATTGGTCGGAGAACTTGCTATTGTAATAGCGCCGGAACTCTAGCGGCATGCCGATCCCAGGAAGGCGAATATCCGCGTGCGTATACGCGTAATTGCCTGAGGCGAGGTTCACAGGATCCGCTCCTATAACGGGATGAGTATTCCCACTGCTTCCACCGCCTCCAGTTCCCACGGTGTGATTTTGGACGCTGACCTGGATCGAATCTTCGACGGTCGCTGATCCATTCGAGACTCTTAGTGTTATTGTTGCTTGCCCAGCAGATGTGAACGCAAATGTCGGGTTCGCGGAACTAGCATGTTGGTTGTCCGAAGTAACCCAAGCGTATTGGAACCCATCGCTATCCGAGCCCCCGCTAGTAAAATGAACCGCTTTGCCTGGACTTGGGGTAGAGTCATCGAGCGAGATGTGCGCGTGAGGTGGACCGAGTGTCTTGAAACTCCCAGCACTGACAGCACTCACGCTTCCGCTGCTGTAGAGCACTACCACACGTGCTTTGCAAGTGGTTGATGGACCAACATTTACTGTCCACGGATAATTGACGCTGAGGCTAGTCGTCACCGTGGATAGTCCCGTGATGAACGTCCAACTCGTCCCTCCATCGGTCGAGATATCTAGTTCATAGCCAGTGACGTTTCCGTTGGCGGCCGCAACGATGTTGTGTGTGCTGCCAACGGCCCACGCTTCGCCACCATCGGGGGATGTTAAGGTAACTGTGGGAGCCCTGCTAACGGTGAAGGTCCAGATTGGCCCTTGCGTAACGGTGGCGGCGTTCTTTGCGATGACGTACCAGGAGAAGGACGTGCCAAAATAGCTTTCGTTCAGAAGACACTCGCTGGCAGGCAAATCCGATCCGATTTTCGCCCACGAACCGCCACTCACCTGCAAAAAGACATCGTATGAAGTCGAACTCGCACTGGCAGACCAATCGAACTTCATAGGTTGTGATGCCAACACGGCTGCATCGGCTGGCGTCGGAGAGGACGGCGGGCTTGGTGGAGCAAGAATCGAAAAACTCCCAGCACTGACCGCACTCACGCTTCCGCCGCCGTAGAGCACAACCACACGTACTTTGCAGGTGGTTGATGGACTAACGTTTACGGTCCATGGGTAATTGACGCTGAGGCTAGTCGTCACCGTGGATAGTCCCGTGATGAATGTCCAACTCGTGCCTCCGTCAGTCGAGATATCTAGTTCATAACCAGTGATGTTCCCGTTGGCGGTCGCAACGATTTTGTGTGTGCTGGCAACGGCCCACGCCTCGCCACCATTGGGCGATGCTAACGTAATCGTGGGAGGCGGAGGCGCGTCCTGAATGAAGGCTTGACCCCAATCCCAAGAGTCCGTGCGGGCATAAAGACCTGACCCTGGGTTGACTTCGGTCAAAACCTCAATGGCGCGAAAGTAGGTTCCGGTAATTGGAGTGAGCAAAAACGAGAACGTCGTCGTACCACCGCTTCCAGCGACAGCAGCATTGGACGAGTATAGCGAATCATAATCCCACGGAGGACTAGTGCGCTGACTGCGGTCAAGAAGAAGCCGAACTTTACACTGAAGCGCAAGGTAAACGCTCTGCGGAACCGCGTTCGCAAGAGTAACATCTGCTCGAGCAGTAGTGCCATAGGGCACAGTGTCACCCGGCAAAAACTCGTGACCGGTCGCATTGTTGAAGAAGCGAACCGTTGCCCCGTATGGGTATTTACGCGTCAACGGCGCGTACGCCGTTGCACCGCCCACCACAGTGAAGTAATCGCTGTTCCAAAACTCGTATCCGAAGAACGTTTGTTTATGCCATCCCTCCACGAGGTAACGGCCTGGATTGAGACTCTGGAAGACCCCGGGGTTACTGCCTTGGATGGGCGGGAGGGATTGCGAAGGGCTTAGGTATAGTATGAACCGTGGTGAATCGCTGAACACAGGGGCAGGTGTTGCTCCGTCTAATTGGAAGAGACGAGCACTGAGGTCGCCCGTTGCAGGGGTCGCACTTAAGACTACGTTATCCAAATACACGCCATTGAACCCACTTACGGAGCCGTCACTGTCAAAACGAAACTGAATGTAGAGACCCGTCTGCTCCGCGAATGCTGAGAGGTCCAGTGTCTTTTGAGTAAAGGTCAGTGGGGCTGCCCTGCCACTCGCGCGAAACAGCTCATGCCAGTTTCCAAAGGTATCTCGGATATTTACCGTAAAGAAATCGAAATTCGCCTCAGTATCCACAATATAGTCGAAATCGAGCGTGGCAGAACCATAGCCGTTGAGACTTACGCCACGCCTCTCCATATACACGTGAAGGTCATCAGGGTATACGTAAGCCTGTCCAAATATGTCAGCGTATTCCTGCGCATATCCATTCGGCCATGCCCATGAATCGCCGCCAGTGCCTCCGTCGTGACCAATTGACCACGCACCAGGCCAACCTCCTGAAAAATTGTCACTGAAAATTGTATCAGCGGAGATGGTTGACGCGGCGCTGAATAGGAAGAGGAACAGATACACCAAGCGGCACGCTAATCGAGTACGCGGCTTGGACGAAGGTTGCGGTTTCATTACCTCGTTTTGCACGGTACAGCCTTGCCCAGGTTGACGTTTCTGGAAAGTAACACCAATTGCGGTGTGTGCAAGGTAAATAATAAAGCCCGCCACTTTCGAGACTGACGTGATTCAGGGTACTGTGACGAGCGTTTCTTGCGCCTTCCGTTTGTTCCCGGTGCAGATCGGCTTGAAGTCGCACCAAGAACATCACATTCCGGGCTGCTTATAGAACTGACCGCGGCCAATCTCTTGCGCCACGTACCCGACTTTAGCCAAGTACTCGGTCAACTGATCGCCATTCCGGTTGGTGACGTGTCATTCGATCTTGGTCTCCTTGCTTTTCACCAAAACGCACAGCGCCAAGGTTTCCACGTCGGGCTCGGCCAGCTTGTAGGCTGTCAACTCGTCCGAAAGGACGGCCTCGTGGTCATCCTATGAAGCACCCGCCGTCTTGAAGTCAACCACCGTCCTCTTCCTGTTTCGTTCGGCAATGAGATCAATCACGCCCACGAAGGGTTGGTCCAGCAAGGTGACCGAGAACTCAAATCGCTTCTCGACCGTGCTTATCGTGCCAAGCACGGGCAGTTCCTCCGCTACGAACTTGGCCAGGAGTGCCGTGCCGCTCGTCCTGAGCTCCTCCCAGGACTCCCGCTTCTTGTATCCAAGGGGTATGTCCTTAATGATGGCCCACATCTCCTCAAAGTGAGCAACGGGGTCGCCACCCTTGGTGAAGCGACGAGCCAACGCCTGGTGGACGATATTGCCGAAGACCAGCCTTGAGGGCGGTACTCAGGCTCGAGAACCCTCCAAGTAGTAGAGCCGGTAATGTTCTAGGCAAAGGAGATACCGGCTGACCCGGGGGCGAGAGAGGTGCTTTAGCCCATTCTCGCCATCCTCACGGTCGGTGAGGAATAAGGGCAGCAAACCCGTTGGCCTCCCTTCCCTGGACTGTTGCCAATTGGCAACACTTTTTCCACGTTGGTGAAGCCGTCAACCGAGTGATCACCCAAACCAGTGTACCATGCAGAACTCTGCTCTTCATTTCTTTCTCCTCGCTAAACAGTTTGAGAGCCTTGGTATTGACCAGGATGCTGATAAAAAGACTCTTTCCCCGCCTGGTGTCCATAGAGGAAACAGCCGGAAGTTGGCCATTGACGGGACCAGCATCTCCGTTGCCGGCGTTGCGGGATTCAGCCTTACGATTGGGTGAAGGCGTGGCCTTCCCGTAGGCCCTGAGGAGCCGTTCGGCGGTGTCGGCCTGAAGCAGCTGGAGCCATCCTCGCTCGTTTTGCCACCGGTGACACCTGCTCCGATTCCGGAGCCGGAGGTAGCGAAGCCAGTGCCGGAACCACCGCCGGAGACGCCGATATCCGCGCCAACGAGCGAACCGTCGTCGGCACCCGACGTCGAAACACGCCAACATCGTCCCGTTGCTTATAAGAATCGGTGAAGGCCGAGAGCCTCGGCTATTCGGTGACTTTCGGGACGCTGGTGCCGTGCGGTCAGGGCAGCTGAAGCGACCCCGAGTATGGCGACTTTTTCTTGCCGTCAGACTTCGGTGGCTACATTTGGATCACGGGGAGTAAGTTTTTCAAACGGGGTGTGGCTGTCAAGGTAGGCAACCGTACCGAGACAGACTTCAAAAGGTGGAATCAGCAGTTTTGACCTCGTTCGACTAGATTCCCGCGAACGGCGTCTGCCGCGCCGTTGATTTCGCCCGTCGCCCAGAGGTACCCTTGTCTTTCACACCGCTCCGGGTCGTCGAACGCGAAAACCTCAACTCGCATAGGGACTCTTCGAGCTGAACGATGGTTTCAGAATCAAAGCTGGACCGCAAAGCGAATCTCCGCCCGAATCTCTTCGGCTCGCCGCTAGACCAGCCCCTTCAAAACGTGAGAACATGGCCGCAGCCCACGAGCCCTTGCTTCAGCCAGGGAACTACGAGTTCCGCATTTGCCACGCCGGCTTCACTGTGCGGCGGGGTCTGGAGCCTCAAGGCCAAGCTCCTGAAAGGTCACGAAACGTCGCCGGCAGCCACGGCAACTTCCACAAGCTAAATCTCCTGTATGGCACGAATGGGTGAGCAGAAGCGAATCGAACGGTATGCGCGATGCGGAGACGAGTTCATGCGAGTCCATGCTGATGGCCGGAGTTGAAAGGATGAGAGCACCTTCCTGGCAACGCAATGCCGATCTCATGGCGCCAAAGAATTCCTGTTTTCCGTCACCATGAATAGCGTCGCTCCGAACTGATCCGAGCATGAGTTCTCGAATGTCGAGTTCAAGTGCCCGGACAGCGCAAAACGTGATGAGCAATTGGTTTCGGAATGGCCACCATTCGGGTGTGGATGCGACTCGGAGCACGGGTTTTGTTGAGAGGTCACCTGAGCCGAGCGAACTGCAATCTATTGTCAGGATTTCATGTCGGCTTCCAATTTGTTCGGCAACATGCCGGGCCGCAGTGATTTCTGCTTGTGCCGGCCGCTGTCCGTAATTGACCGTAAAACAGACAGCTGGGTGCTTCCAAAATGCTACTGCCGAAGAATCGATGCCTCCAGAAAGGAGAAGGCCAGTGCTCATTTCGCGTTAGCCAACCAAATGGTGCGATAGACCGCAGTCGTGAAATCCCGAACGAGCTCGCAGCCAGACCCTAGAAACATTGTTGAGTGTAGGTCCACAAGGTTGGGGGCGTACAAGAGCACTGGAACGCCGAGAGCACGGGCGTAGCCGACTTCAAAGACTGTGCCAGGGTCGTAACCCTCGAGACAGGCGACCAAAACCCGGCAGGCACGAAGCGCGTCCAGATCTTGTTTAGCCACCTGGGCGGGCTGGCCGAGGCCGACGTCGTGGTATGGTGAAAAGACACGCAGGCCAGCATCGCGGAAAAAACTTCCCATTTCCTCAACGACGGATAGCTGCGCGTAGTAGAAGAACGGCCCTGCGATGTAAACGTCGAACTTCTTGTTCGGAGCATCCGCTCCGGCTATCTGAGGTAAGGGCATTGGCGTGGGAACGGCCAACTCGGGAATGGGGAGTGAAGCGCTGTTGACGTAGTACGCCACTTGGCTTGAGGCCCGCCGAGCTGCGGCGATAGGGTCCAGGCCCAGGACGATCCATCCGTAAGCGACTTCGGCGGTGAACAGGTCGCCGGAGCCAATCTTGTGCACGTACGCGGTGGGGGTCGGCTTTATGATCTCGCTGTGCGAGTGGGTCGCAACGTAAACCCCTTCCCACGCGCTCTTGAGAGCTGCCCCAACCGTGTTGGGCGATCTCAGCAGAGTGGCGAGAATTCTCTCGGGTGATGTTTCGCCACTGAGTTGGGCTCCTTCCGCAAAGTTGCACACGATGTAAAGTTGTTCCGCCGATGAGCCGTTCTCGCTGAAAGGGCGCACTTTATCTGGGGCATTTTGCGGATCATAAACCACACGCCTGGCTTTTACTATGGCGTCGCCCTCGTAAAAGCCGTAGCGGACCACATTTTCGGTAGAGTCGGGACAGATTGCCGGCAGTTCCGAAGGACTGACACTGGCGGGAGAAATTTCGGGTGGCCGCAGCCAATGCAAGTACTGGAACCTGGTCACGGCAGGGGCAGTGCCGAAAGTTTCGAGTTCGAACCCGAATGTCTTTGCCAGATATTCGAGCTTCGGTTTTAGCACGGGAGGACAGTAAGTGAGCAGGCGGATTGTAGCGTCGCGTCCTGTGAGCGCGATGGCGGCCCGTCCTCCTGGCCCATAGTACTCGTGCCAATGCGGCTCGGCACAAATCTCTTCGTACCAGCCGCCGACGACCGTAAGCGTCATTTTGCCAGACGTTCCACTTTCACCTTGCACAGGTACCCCTGACGTTCCAGAACGACCGCTGCGTATTCATTGCCTTGTCCAATGCAACCGATCACCTCCAGCGTCCTCGGGTGCGAAATTACGCCGACAAACACTCCATTATGGCTGGCTTCCAGACGAGGGGGGGACTTTTTGCCGTCCACCGTCAACTTCAGTTTGTTACCACGGGAGACGCTCTGGAGTGATAACGGAACGATTGAATTCAGGATAGTCTCGAAAGAGATGTCGCACGGATCTTCGACGTCCGGGTCAATCGGACGACGCTCGCGTGGACCTGGTCCCGGAGTGCCTTCGCCCCTTCCACGTGTGTGTCTTCCACCGCCCGCCATACTCCCTTGTATAACCGCAACCGCCCACAGAGTCAATGATTTTCAGGACCGCTGCGTCAGTCCACTACGAGGCACGCCAGACCAATCGAGCTGGCCGTCCGCATCTGCTGCCACATCAAAACGTCGAGTTTCGCGGCATCAGCCTTGATTCTGTGAGCAAAATCCAGAAATAGGGCTTCCATTGGGAAGTAGTGGCGCGTTGGGTCCTGACCACGTCCAAACAAGCCGCAAAGACGGCCACCGCGTACAACGTGGATATCGAGGATCGCGACGTCAGCGCTGTTGAGCCAGTTGCGCGTGATCCACGAAGCGGTTTTCAGACCTACGCCTGCGAAGCGCAAGAACCAGTTTCGAAACGAGCTGTGACTGTCCTCGGGCGGCGCCTCATTGCTGAGCATGTTAAGCGCGGGAGCGAGAAACGCTGCTTTCTTGTTCGGGAATCGGTAGCGAAATGTCCTGTTTTCATAAATGAGCTTTTCCTTGAGTGCGGAGGCGATCTCTTCTTGCGTCACCATATTCTTCGCAAGTAAACCACGCTCGCGCAGAGCATCGTACGCCGCAAGGCACATCTCGGCGGTGATACCGTGCCCTCCAAGCATGCAAGCCGCGGTTTCCTCCTTCAGCGTTGTCCCAAGCCTGTAGGTAAGCGCTTCTGGATCGTCACTGAGCATCCAAAGTTGGCTCGCCCAGTATGCCGGTGTGAAGAACTGATCAAACGCGCCCCAGCGGATTTCCTGCATCACTTCCTCATCCGGATCTGGTAGGCGAAGATGGCGGATTTCGCCCGCGAGGACTGCGGAAATTGTTTGCATTGGAAATGTATAGACATCCATATTGTTAATTTGCAAATATTATTTTGCAAATTCGCAATGAAGCACCAGCGAGTAAATGTCCGGAAGCTCACGCAGCGATTGCGACAAGCCGTCGGCAGGAAATCGCCGGTGAAGATAGCGGCTGCAGCCAAGGTGGACCCCTCTCGCATGACACGATTCTTGAACGGTGAATTCAGGAAAATGACGCCAGTGTTGAGGCAGGTCTGCTCAACCCTGAAGGTCCCGGTGGACGAATTTTTGCTCGACGCGCCAGCATCGGAGCTGCCAACCGAGATATTGGTGTCGTTGCGAAGGATCGTCGGTCGGGATCCGGCGCGTGCAGCCGCGGCGACTCGGTTGCTTCGAAGTTTAGAGGCGCTGACTAGCGGCAGTCGCCTTCGGAGATCGAAGAGCCAAATGCGTTAGGCTCGTCGGGGTTGGGACTTCCGGTCAAAGGAGGGCGATTCTTCCACAGGCCGTCGCCCTCCCCGTAAGATTCCAGCGACGAGACAGTGACTTGGACCCGATTAGCATGGATGCGGTCGATTGCTCTGGAGTTAGGGCTCAAAGCATGCCGCGCGTCACGCTCAGTCCGCCGCCTCCAATTTCGGCCAGCCCTGAGAGTTGCTGCTCGATACCTGGTTACCTTCGTCTTTTAGCCTCTTGAAATAAGACACTCCGGCGGCTTCCAGAACCAGCCAGCCCTACGGCCAGCCCGGCAGCTCGGAGAGTGCCGAAGCGTCAGCCCGCTTTCGTGGCCTTCGAGCCGAACAGCGGGATAGAGGTCATCGCGCTCTTCAGAGCCCCCACCTCCAAGTGGGTGTAACGGGTGTTCATCTCTTTGGATGAGTGTCCGGTCAGTTTCATCCTGATTTCTTCCGCGACCCCGGCGTTCGCCAGGACCGAGTTAAAGCTGTGCCGGAGTGAGTGGAAGGTCCGCCTGGTGAAGTTTCTGGTGCCCTTGCCTGGAACGACCATCGGATCGATTCCGGCCTTGATCACGATGCGGTTGAATCCTTCGCTCAAGCCGTGCTTTCCTCCGGGCCCCTTCGCGGCAATCTTCGGACAAAGGAAGCCGTCCGTGCCAAACGTCGAGAGATGGTTCAAGTGGTCGATGATGTGGTAGTGCATAGGTACAATGACCTTCTTCCCGGTCTTTTGCTGGTGGTAGATGATTACGCCCTCCTCAGCATGGACGTTTTCCCACTTCATATGGACACAGTCGCCAAGTCTTGCGCCGAGGAAATAGCCCATCAAGATGAGGGTTTGCCAATCTACCGTAGGGGCGGCATTGAGCAGGGCTTGCACCTCCTCGTGCGTGAAAACATCTCGTTCGGAAGATTCCGACTTCGGCGGGCGAACCGCCGCGACAGGGTTTTTGAGGATGACCCCATAGGCCTCCGCTCGCCGGAAGGCGGTGTTCAAGGTCTTCAAGTCCACGATTGCCGTCTTGGGCGCCATCCCAGACGTGAGGCGCTGGTTCAAAAAGTTCTCGACCTCCTGCGCGGTCACCGCAGTGACCGGTTTGGTGGCTTTGCCTTCCAAACTGGTTAGGAAAAGCTTCACGGTATGCTTGTAACGTTCCGTCGTCCTCGGAGAGTTCCGAGCCGCAATCCCCTTGAGCCAATCTTGGAGGTAGCCCTCGACACTCGGCGAAGTCATGGTATCGCCAGTGACCTTTTCCGACACGTCGTTCAAAACCTTCTTCAGTTGGGTGGTGGTCAAAACACCTCGCCTGGCCTGCTGTTCCACCCGCTCCAGTTCCACCGCGATTTCGAGAGCTTGGTTTCGGTCGATGGTCTTGGTTGAGCGCTTTAGCTGGCGGCCGTCGCGGTCAGTAAAGCAGGCCGTCCAGAAGCGTGATTTGGTTCGTTTAACGATGCTCGCCATAACAGGGTGAGAATAAAAGTGAGAATGAAAAGTTCAAGAAATACCAATCTAAATACGCGTAACAATCGTGTCATCAATGTATTGAAAATGGTGAATCGAGACGAGAGTTCGAGCAGCTACCAGCGTTTGGTGCTTCTGGTGGCCTGGATGGGGTGGGTGTTCGACTCAATGGATGCAACCATCTACACACTGGTACTGCACCCTGCCCTGCATGAGTTGCTGCCCCGAAGTGGCATCCCGCCGACTTCCGAAGCCATCGGACATTACGGCGGGATCATCCTCTCGATTTTCCTGATCGGGTGGGCCGTTGGGGGGGTCGCATTCGGGACTGTGGCTGATTACCTGGGCCGCACGCGCACTCTCGTGATCACCATCCTGATCTACGCCATCTTCACCGGGATGGCGGCGCTGTCGCATACTTGGTGGGAGCTGGCCGGCTACCGATTTCTGACCGCACTGGGAATCGGCGGCGAATGGGCTGCGGGTGCGGCATTGGTCGCCGAGGTTTGGCCAGAATCGAAACGGGCCAAAGCGGCTGGTATCCTGCAGTCGGCCTGGGCGGCGGGGTTCCTGCTCGCTTCGGCAATCAGCCTGCTCATGCGCAACCACGGCTGGCAGACTCTTTTCGTCATTGGGGCGCTCCCTGCGGTCGTGGCTCTGCTCGTCCGCGTTTGGGTGCGTGAGCCGAAGCGATGGGCCCAGGCCCGCGCGCAAGAGCGGAGCGGACCGGTGGGTGGCAAATGGAAGCTGGCAGAACTCTTCAGCGCCGAGCTGCGGCGATCGACGCTGGTCGGCGCTGGCCTAGCGTTCGTGGCCGTGTTCGGTCTCTGGGGAGCCACTAATTGGACCCCCACGCTCATCCGAACGCTACCAGACCTGCACGGGTTGGACGCTGCCGCGCTGACCACCAAGGTAAGCTATGCAGCGATGGCCCTGAATGCGGGCTCTCTATTGGGCTACTTGAGTTTTGGTCCGTTGGCAGAGCGTTGGGGGCGGCGGAGCGCGTTTGCACTGATGTGCCTAGGCAGCCTGGTGATGTTGCCAGTCACCTTTCTGACGCCGAAGGCCTACGTGGCAGTATTCGTCCTTCTGCCGCTCCTGGGCTTCTTCAACAACGGCATTTTCAGCGGGTTTCCGATCTACCTCCCCGAGCTTTTCCCGACTCGGCTCCGAGCCACTGGCGCGGGATTCTGTTTCAACGTCGGGCGCGTCCTTGCTTCGGCCGGCCCGTTCCTTACTGGATTTCTGGTGGAGACTCTGGGTTCCTTCGGACGCGCAGCGAGCGCCATCGCTCTAATCTACGCGGTGGGTCTCTGCATTCTTCCGTTTGCTCCCGAAACCAGAGGGCGCCCACTGCCGCAGTAAGGGATCCTAGGGAATGGCCAACCGATTCGCCAACCGCAAGGTGTAAACGCGGTCACACGCCGCAACGCTACCGTCGGCAAAAGCCAGGTTGCCGCGGGAACGGTGGAGGAGCGCTGACCAACCGATCTCGAGGTCCGTCGAATCAAGGACGCTACCCGGAGCGACCGGGACGCCATTAGTCGTTAGATTCCGATCCCCCACCAAAACCGCGCCCGGCTGGGATTCGGTCACCGCGAGGTTTACGAAATAACTAAGGTTGGTTGGCTGGACGAGGGCGAAGCTAGCGGCAGCCTGTCGTGCGTCCGAGCAACACACCAAGCACACTGGGGTTACCAGTTCATTGGATAGGGAGCGAAAGTAGCGGCTGGGATCCTCCGGCGAGAGACCAGGGCTGGCGTTGGCAGAACCAGGGCCGGAGCCTGGCAACCCCGCGAGGCGAAAAGCCACCACTTGGTTGCGAAGATTCCCTGCACAACTAATCCGCTGGGCCTTTCCACGCGCATGCACCAGGCCGGGTATCAACACCAAGCCGAGCACGAAAACGACAGTCACTATCACCAACAGCTCAATCGCGGTGAACGCAAAAGCCTCTCTTTGGGACGAGCCTGACAAACGCATTAGTTCCAATGTAATAAAACCATCCACCCGAGCGCACCAACCGGGATGGTTGTTCATGCCTTCGAGCGGCGCGGGCGGCCAACCCTGACAACCCAACATCCACGCCGCCCGCACCGCTTAGCGCCAGCTAAGCCAGCGACTGAAGGCTCCCACAGGACCCCTGTTACCCTAACCCGTGGGAACGAGTTTCACGCCCGAAAAATAGCACGAGCTGTGCCACCGCCGGCGTTTTATTCGCACCGCGCAAGGTCTGCGCACTTGCCACTGGGGCATTGAAGGGGCAAGCTGCCCGGGAGTAATTCAATCAAGCCCCCATCCAATGCGTTTCTCGATCTGCAACGAGATCTTTCAGGGGTGGTCCATGGAACAGACCGCCCGTTTCGCCGCCAGCACGGGGTACGACGCCATCGAAATCGCCCCGTTTACCTTGGCTGACCGTGTGACGGCTGTTCCGCAAAGCGAGCGGCGGAAAGTGCGGGAAACCGTGGCAGCGTCGGGATTGGCCATCTCCGCCATTCATTGGGTGCTCGCCAAAACCTCGGGCTTACACCTCACCCATCCCGACGCGGCGGTGCGTGACCGAACCTCTCAGTATCTTTGTGAGTTGGTGGACTTTTGCTCCGATCTGGGAAGCAGCACGATAGTGATCGGATCTCCTAAACAGCGAGACTGCCTGCCTGGAGTTGCGCAAGAACAAGCCTGGGATTGGGCCACCGAGGTCTTCCGTAACGCTGTGGGGCGAGCGAGTGACCAGGCAGTCACCCTATGCTTGGAGCCATTGGGTACAACCGAGACCAACTTCATCAACACGGCGGCGGAGGCGATCCGGTTCATCGAGGAATTCAACACTCCGAGCCTGCGCATCATCCTGGACGTTAAGGCGATGTCCTCCGAGGCCAAACCCGTCCCAGACATCATCAGGGCGTCGTGGCCCCATTTCGCCTACTTCCACGCAAACGACCCTAATCTCAAGGGACCGGGCTTCGGCAGCACCGACTTCGGGCCGATTGCCCAGGCGCTAACCGACGTGGGGTATCACGGCTACGTCTCGGTGGAGGTTTTTGACTTCAGCGACGGCCCGGAAGCCATCGCCACTCGCAGCCTGGCTTGCTTGAAAGCGGCGTTCAGTCGCACCGTCAAATAACCAACTGCGGACTGACTACTTTGCACCCGCTCTGCGCTCGAAGCCCTTTAGGTTCGCCTCGAATTCAGCTTTCATGGTCTGGTCTGTGCAAAGCTCGATGGCTGCTTTCTCCCGGCGGATAGCGTCTTCGGTTTTGCCGGTGTCAAACAGAGCGCGCGCGTAGGTGTCCACCACGGTGGGGTTCTTGCCTTCGGTGAGGTCAAAGGCGGTCTTCGAGAACTTTACCGCTAGGTCCAGGTCACGTTTCTCGAGGGCGGGGTCGGTCAGGAGAGTCCAGGCGATGTCATTCTGAAGGAATGCGTTAGTGCAGGACATAGTCGCCAATTGGCGCCCCAATTCAGCGGCTGCGGCGTGGTCTCCCCCGCGGCTTGCCTCGTGCTGATAACGCCGGAAAGTGCCCTCGAGTTGGACCGTTCGCAGCAGTTCCGGAAAGGCGGCCGGATCGGGCGCTACAGCCTGCCATTGGCGGGCCAGATCCTCCACCTTGTTGGTTTCGCCTTGGGTCAGTGCCGCGCGGTACTGGCTCATCAACACGTTTGAACGCGCCTGCTTGCGCAAGCGCACAGGATCGAAAGTCGATCCCGGCCAGATGCCACCTAGTTCCACATCCAGACTCAGCAAACGCTTGCTGAGCTCCTCCATGCGCGGCTCTTCCTTGGCCTGGCCTGCCAGCTGGTAGAACTCCCGTGCCAGAGCCTGTGCCTGGGCCCGTTTCTTAGCCTTGTCGACGTCGAACTTGCCATCCAGCACTTCCTGGACGGCGAGTTCCAATTCCGCCATAGGGTGTCCATGCCAGACGATTTGCCCCGCCTTATCCACGAGGAACGCATGCGGGAGATCCGGCACGCCGAAGGCGCTCATATAATTAGTGCCGGTCCCGCGCCCATCGTCGGCCGCGATCGAGTACCCGATCTTGGCCCCCATCCTCTGAACATAAGTCTTCAACACCTCCGGCTGCTCCTCGCTTATGCCGATAAAGACGACGCCCTTTTCCTTGAATTTGCTCTGCAGCTCAGTGAGGTGCGCGATGCTCGGGCGGCATGGAGCGGACCAGGTGGCCCAAAACTCAACCACGACTATCTGGTTGCCCTTTGCGAGGGCGAGGTCCACCGGTGGTCCTTTGATCCATTCCTTGATCTGGAGGGCTGGCGCGGCATCACCCAACTCCGCGGCGAGCGCTGTCGAGGGCGAAACGACCACAAAGGCGACTGCCAGAGCGAAGCTGATTCTCAGATTCATAACAAAACGCAAAAGGTGCGAGCGATCTCTCGGTTGAACAGTGAAAACTAGGGCCGCGAGCGACCGGGGTCAATCGAAGCGATCAGTGCCGGTTCGAGCTCGGGCTTCCATCAGCCGGAGTCTGTGCGGAGCACACGCCCCTTGGCTTGAGTTTTGCGGTGTTCGCGTGCAGGATGATGAGCGGATGAATGAATTGTCGCCCAAAGCACAGTGGACGGTGTGGGGACTGCTGGCCGCCGTGATCGCAATCGTGGTGGCCTCGTATGTCTTTTCGCAGGTGCGACCAACAGCCACCTCCAAATCCCAATTGCTGCCGCCGATTGGGCAGGTTGCCGAATTCACGCTAACGAACCAGGACGGCGCGGCGGTCAATTTGGCCAGCCTCCGGGGCCATGTTTGGGTGGCCGACATCATTTTCACTCGTTGTCCGGGTCCGTGCGTGGCCATGACCCGCCACATGGCGGCCCTCCAGTCGGCGTTGAAACCTGATCCACGAGTCAAGCTCATCTCCCTTACGGCCGACCCGCTTTACGATACGCCCCTGGTTCTCAAGGAATACGGGAAGAAGTTTGGGGTGAACTTCGAGAGCTGGAATTTCCTCACGGGCCCCAAGAAAACCATTTATCGCCTGGCCACTGAGGACCTGAAATTGGTGGTGGTGGATAACAGCGACGGAGGGACGCCTCCCGAGGAGAGCTTCCTCCACAGCACCAAGTTTATCCTCCTGGATGCGCAGGCAAGGCTGCGCGGGGTGTTCGACGGTGACAGCCCCGAGAGCAAAACCAACCTGCTGGCGGCGATCGATGTGCTGCTTCACGACAGTTAATTTGATTGCCGAAAAAGATGAGCTACTCAGACCTTCCGGCCGTCAACGCCTCCTTGAACGCGCTGAGCGCATGCCTGCTTGGCATGGGCTATTACTTCATTCAAAACGGACGCACCAAGGCGCACCGCAATTGCATGATCGCGGCGGTGGTGTCTTCCACGGTGTTCCTGACTTGTTACCTGATTTACCATGCCCATGCCGGGCGCACCGTTTTCCGCAACCCAGCGTGGTTCCGGCCCATCTACTTGACCTTGCTGCTCACGCACACCGTGTTGGCCGTGGTTATCCTTCCGCTGATTGGCTTCACGCTCTACCGCGCAGGCAAGGGGCAGTTCGACCGGCACCGGAAGATTGCTCGCTGGACGTGGCCGCTTTGGATGTACGTGTCGGTTACCGGCGTGGTGATCTATTTCCTCCTCTACCACATTTTTCAGCAGACACCCCCCGCCTGATCAAGTCCCAACGCCCAGCGCGCCCTGTGACCGTACGGGTCCAGGCTGCATTCGCAGGCCTGAGGTCGGCTAGAACGCCATGAGGGTGTCCAAAACTGCCTTAACGCGCGGCACCTCGTGAGTGCGAAACAAGCTGGTCTTGCCTAAGGCGGCCAGGACCGCGAAAAAGCCTTCGGCGGAACGAACCTCCTCACCGAAGTACTCAAAGGCATGCGGCAAGGCGTGACAGATAGGAAACCCAAGCGCGCGCAGGCGGAAACTGTTTAGAAAGATCCTCATCTGGTGGCGCACCCTGACCGCGCTGTCCTGCAGGTTGCGGTAATAAAACCCCATGCCGGGGTCGATGAAAATCTTCTCTACACCCAAACCCCGGGCCTGGTCTATCCGCCAGGCGAAGTAATCGTACATCAAGTCGACGGGATCATTGCCGCTTTGAAAGTCACCCACCTCGCGCACGTTAGCCCCTTGCACATAGCAAATGATAACCGCCGCATCGTGTTCAGCGACCAATCGGAAAATCCCCTCGCTCTGATCGGTGCCCGTCAGATTGAGGACGTTCGCGCCGGCTGAAAGACAGGCACGCGTGACCTCCAAATCATAAGTCTCGACCGAGACTGCGATCCCCTCCGAAGCCAAGGTTTCGATCACCGGCGTAAGGCGCGCTTTCTGGCCCGTCCCATCCACCCGTGCGGCTTGCGCCAGGGAGGATTCGGCTCCTACATCGACCATGTCGGCACCCTGTGCGCGGAGGACCCTGGCACGGCGAAGCGCAGCCTCGGTGGTGAGACACACGCTCTCGCGATACCACGAGTCAGGCGAAAGATTGATCACCCCCATGATCGCGGGGCGCGTGTTGAACGTGAGGGCCCGACCGCCCACCTCGAATTCAGCCACAGGTCGGATGGCGGCCTGCCGATGCTTCTCGTGCAACGCCGCCAAATCTTCCAGGTTAAGCATAGCGATTCCACACTACCCGGCGGATATCCAATTGCCAATCCAGGGTCACTTTTGTTTTAGCAGACCAGCGAGCGTTGACGTGAATTGGGGGGTGCCCTGCGCGTTCAAATGCGTCAGGCTGGCGAATTCTTGATCGGGTAACATCAGAGGTAGATTGGTGAGCACCACATCCGCACGCAGCCACTGACCCAAAGTGGTGAGGAGGGTGCGGCAACTCTGGGCTGTTTCCGGCCGTACGAACGACGCTGGGCAAGGGGTAACCCCCACGGCCAGAGTGACGCCCGACGGCACCGCCGCACGGAGCACCGCGCAAGCTCCTTCCCATCCGCCGGCTAACCGAAACTCGGCGCTCCCCATCGGGGCCAGCGGGTCATATCGGCCGGGATCGGTAAGGGTCCCTGAATGGGCATCCAACTGTCTCCATAAATCCCAGGTAAAACCGTAAGTCGCGCCGTAGAGGCCGGGCAGCGGCACCGGTAGCAAACGCGCAAGTAGGCGGCTGCGCAGCAAATCCAGCCCTAACCAACTTTCGAAGCCAGCGCCGGGTAAATCGGCCCGGGACAAGAAACGCCAAACTAGTTCCGAGTGATAACCGGACTGTTGGCCCAAGCGCAGCGTGGTCGGGTGCAGGAGCAAAACGACGGTGCGCAATCGTCCGGGATTTGCTGCGGCATAGGCGCGGAGCAGCGCAGCATCGGCAGCGAGATCCACGTAACTCAAAGTGCCTAAGTTGAGGGCGGAGCGATCGGCCAACCGTCCGAGGGCCGGAGCAGAAACATCCATCAAGCAGGAAGAATCGCCGAGCAGAAGCAAATCCGCCTTCTGGGGGGTGCGCGCCGCGCTTGCCTGGTGAAACAGGATGGTTCGATCCATATCCAGGAGCGGTCGGGGATCCGGGAGCAGGCCAGTGAAATCGGCCAGGTGCATTACGAAGACGAGCCCGACAACTACCACCAGCGGGAGCCCGAGCACTTGGCGAAGCTCGACCAAACGGAATTGATACTCGTGGCTGCGCATGGTTAGAACTGGAAGTAAATGAACGGTGTTGAGTCTTTGCGCCAGAAAATCAGGATTGACCAAATCAGGAGGCCTTCGACCAAACCAAGGACGAGAGGGGGCAATCGCAGCGGGATCAGCAAGTCGCCCGAGCGTGATTGCCACCATTGCATCAATAGCAGCGGGGCACTAAACACCGTCAGGCTTAACAAGTAGCTGTAGATGTAGGGCGGGGCATTCCAGTGTGCCAGCGCTGAGGTAAGGGCGAGGATACGTTCCAGCGAGCCTGCGCGAAACAGAAGCCACCCGTAAGATACAAACAAAACCGTTCCGGCCCATGCCAACGGTTTCCACCGTCCCTCGGCGTTATTCCGATCTCCGCTCCACGCGCGGTGCGCGACAAGCCCGCCTCCGTGCCAACAGCCCCAGAGGACATAGTTCCAAGCTGCGCCGTGCCAGAGGCCACCCAGCAGCATCGTCAGCCAGAGGTTCAGAGCGGTGCGTGTCCGGCCCAGGCGATTGCCGCCAAGGCTTATGTAAAGATAGTCCCGCAGCCAGGTCGAGAGACTGATATGCCAGCGACGCCAGAAGTCTCGAGGGTTGGTGGCGAGGTAAGGAAGGTTGAAGTTAAGCATCAACTCGAACCCGAGCACCCGCGCGATGCCCCGGGCGATGTCCGAATAGCCTGAAAAATCCCCGTAAATCTGTAGACCAAAGGCGATGGTTGCCAGGATGACCATCGGACTGGAGTTTGGAGGTGCGTGATAGACCATCTCCACCAATGGCGCGAGGTTGTCCGCCACCACAACCTTCTTGAACATCCCCCAGATCATCAGCCAGAGGCCCTCGATCACCATCGTTCGGGCAATAGTACGAGTCTGGCTGAACTGGGGTAAGAGATGGCCTCCTCGCTCGATCGGACCAGCGACCAGTTGGGGGAAAAAAGACACGTAGGTTGCGAAGCGAAGGAAGTCCCGGGTCGCCGGGATCTTACGGCGAAAAACGTCGATGGCATAACTGAGGGTTTGGAAGGTGTAGAACGAGATGCCAACGGGCAGGACAACGTGGAGGGTCAACAAAGACGGCCGCAGACCAAAATGTCCTAACAAGGTGGCGAACGACTCGGCGAAAAAACCGTAATACTTGAAGAACCCAAGCATCCCCAGGTTTCCGGCCAGACTAAGACCCAGCCAGGCCCGCCGCAGCGGCAACTCCTGCGTGGCCTGCAAACCCAAGCCGACCGAGAAATCCAGAACAGTTGAGGCCAAGAGCAGCGCCAGGAATCGGTAATCCCACCAACCATAAAAGAGGTAGCTGGCAGCCACGAGGAGGAGGTTACGAAGGCGCAGGCTGCCCCGAGCCAAATAGTAGAGGAGCAGGAAGGCGGCGAAGAACCTGAGAAAGACGTCCGAATTGAATAGCATCTAGTCTCCGGCGGTGGTTGACCCAGCCACGAGATGGGCTATTCTATCCCATGATTTTCGACGGCGACGAGGGATTTTCGGCGCTACGAGGTTGCTCGAGCCCGGAAACGGTGTCGCCTTTGGTATGAACGGTCGAGTTGAGCGTGGCTTCACCCTCATCGAACTGCTGGTGGTTGTGTCCATCATTGGACTGCTAGCGAGCATGCTACTGCCAGCGCTCTCGAATGCTAAGGCTAAAGCCAAAGAGGTCCAATGCCTGAATAACCTCAAGCAGATTGGCATCGCCACCCTCTCCTACGCCCACGACAACCGAGATGTCCTTCAGATCAACTCGCCGCTTCAGCCTCAGAACACCTGGGCCAGCCTTCTGTCCACCAACGTCAATCTCCAATCGTTCCAAACCTTTCTGTGCCCATCCTATCCACCGACGACGTTCAGCAATTGGTTCCGGATCTATGGTGTGAGATTGGATCCCCCCACCAACAATACGCTCGGCAACTTCCACGAGTTTCTGGCCATCAACACCGTCCAAGCCCCTTCGGATTACCTCCATGTAGCGGACACAACCAGCCGCGGACGCCAAGGCATAGCCGCGCAGCAGTTTTATTGCTTCCGTTTTGCCAGCGAGAACGAGGTCCATGCTCGACACAACCACAAGGCCAACGGTCTGTTTCTGGACGGCCACGTGGAATCTTGCGGACGGCACCGATTGGAGATTCTCGGCATTACTGCCCTGTTTGATGCGGACACTGTGCCGGGCTATTTCCCTTAGGTGCGGGTCCGAGAATTGATCTGTTTTTAATCGCAGATTGACCATCCGAATCCAATCAGCAGTTCCCGGTGCCCTGCAGGATTGCCCTCACTGCGAAATGTCCTGGACCTGTTTGATTCGGTGCAACTCTCCAACTCTCGCGGTGTGATCTCGTGAAGCCCATCCGACAGATAGCGGCCGTTTCCCTCCTGATTTTCGCGATCGGGTTCATCGCCTGGCGAGCGGCACTAAACCCCGAACGCACCGTTCGACGGCAAGCCCTCACCCGCCGAGAAGTCGCCACGCGCGTTCTCGCGGAGTACCTGGCCAAGGAGTTCGCAGGAAGGAGGGCCCTGGTTCTGTCCAATCCCTTCACGCAACTCCCGGGTCAAACAGCTAGTGTACTGGCCTTCGAGGCTTCGGGAATTCGCGGACTGAAGAAGGGCTGGGGAGAGCACATCAATTTGGTTGGAGTGGTTTTTCCTCAACTGAAACCGGCGGCCATCCAGGACCCAAGTTCCGTCCCGATTGATCCCCAATGTACCACCCCGTTGAGTTTTCTCACTGTAGAAACCGCATGGGACGACCTGGCTCGGAGCAACCCGAGCGCGGATCTTTTTGTGAGCCTGATCGGCCTGCCGCTGAACCTCTCCAATCTGGAAGTGTGGCGCCAGCCCAAGCCGGCCTTTGCTCTGCTCTTGCCCGATCTGCGAATGATTGGCAACGGGTCCGCCATCCGTGACGCCCTTCACGGCGGTAAACTCGCCGCCATAGTGCTGAACCGGCCCGGCCCTCCACCCGAATCCTTGCCCATGGCCGCTGACGCAATAACAGAATTTGACCAGCGGTTTTTGTTGGTGACGCCCAAGAACGTAGATGAAATCCAACGGGCTTATCCGCAAGTCTTCTAGGGCGCGGCGGTGCAACCGCGGCTACTGAGCAGGCGTCGGCACAAGGCGCACGCGGAAAAAGGCACTGCCGTCGCAGCAATTTGTGATTTGGAGGGTGTGATCAGATGTCGCCTGGGCCACGGCCTGGAAATTCGGAGGAGAGAGGGAATCGGCCCGCTCAACTACGTACCAATGGGCGATCCTTGTTGTTTGGGCCACATTATCAAAAACCTGGGCTTCTGGGCCGTCCCATTGAAGGGTAACGCTACCGGCGCCGGTTTTGACCGAAGTAATCTTGGGCAAGGGATGGAAACCAATCACTCCTCGGACCGGCAGGTTCAATTGTCCTTCGGGCGTCCAATCGTCGGAGGTCCAAACGCTAAGGTTGGCGTCCCCCGTAGCCCAACTGGTGCGATACCTAACGTACTGGGTCCCAGAGTCATCAATAAAATAACCATAGGCCAGCATTCCGTGGATCTCTGGATTTGCGTTGGTCCAAATGGGGTCCCCAAAATAACCATCTGAAAAGTTGGGCCTGGAAATCTCGGTGTAAGCCTGCATGAAGAGCAGCACCGGATAGCCCGCATCAAGCTCCGCTTTCATGTCGTCAAAGGTGAACCCGCCCGGCCCGGTCTTGTTCGGGTTGAAATCGGTCAATTGGGTGAAGACGTCCGCACCGTAGCCCCGATAGGCGGTCCAAGCTCGAAGCCCGGATTGAATGTCCACCGGAGGTCCAGCCTCGCTGCTGGGTGTATAGTTGATCCGGCGTTCGGCCGTGGCATCCCAATAGACGAAGGAATAAGCATCCAAATTTCCGTCACACTCCCCGTTCATGTTCTTCCATTTTTTCTGGCTTAAGCCGATGAAATCGCCGATGCAATCGGGTGTGTGTTCTGTGCGCTGGGCACGGACAAACGAATCGGGCTGGGTGCTCTGGTAGGCTGCGTAATAGTCATTAATGTGGCCACTGGAAGCCCACATAGCCACAATGCCGGCATTGGCGCTGAAACTGTCCAAAGGCGCGACTCCCTTGCCTACCGAACCAGTATAGAAATCCTGCATCCCGTGGCGGTCCCAGAACCCCATGAGGTTGCCTGTGGCGGTACCAAAGCACCCGTAATTCCACTGGTAGTCAGGTACTTCGGTCAAGTAGACATCCACCACTGCATGGGCGGTGGAGAGAGAGGCCAGGATGGTCACAGCCCCGAAAACCAGACCGAGAGAGGAGATTGCGGTGGAGGCACGGTTACATGAGGTCACGATTCGCGGCATTTGCATACTCAAGTTATGAACGTTGGCGGTTCGGAAGCAAGTTAGTTGCCAGCGGCGGGAATGATCAAACTGCTTGACCCATCACGGCCATCCCCTTACCATCCCCGTCAGATATGTTGGAAAGCATTCGGCAAATCCTGTTGCTGGTAGTCGTCGTACGAGGCGGCGCCGCTGGGATTTGTCGCGACTGAACCGTTTTCGACAAAACACCCACGGCTGGCCAACGGTCGTGGGTTTTTTGTTACCTGCGGCTGGCCACCTAACAAACGACACGCCCATGAGTCAGATCAAAACGACGGAAACCAAAACCACCGCAGCGCAAACCGAACGTCCCGAATTAGGGCCACCTATGTTGGGGAGCGACATCCTGGTCAAATGCCTGGAACGCGAAGGAGTTGAGGTCATTTTCGCCTATCCGGGAGGGGCGAGCATGGAGATTCATCAAGCCCTAACCCGCTCCAAACAGATTCGCACCTACCTGCCGAGGCACGAGCAAGGGGGAGCGTTTGCAGCCGGAGGGTATGCGCGCGCAACCGGCAAGGCCGGGGTCTGCATGGCCACCAGCGGACCCGGGGCGACAAATCTGGTGACGGGCCTCGCCGATGCGTACATGGATTCGGTGCCGGTGGTTTCTATCACCGGGCAGGTCCCCCAGAGCATGATTGGCAAGGGGGCCTTTCAGGAAACTGATTTTTTCGGGCTGACTTTGCCGATCGTCAAGCACAGCTACCTGGTGACCGACATCAATGATTTGCCCAGGGTTATCAAAGAGGCGTTCCACCTGGCCCAAAGCGGCCGGCCGGGGCCTGTGGTGGTGGATGTGCCCAAGAACATTCAGCAGCAGCTTGCCCAGCCGGTCTTTCCCAAAGAGGTCCGCCTGCGTGGTTACAATCCGGACCAGAGGGCCAGCGAGTTGAGTTTGCACGAGATTATTGGGCTGATCGAGCGATCCGAGCGCCCGGTTCTCTACGTGGGCGGCGGGATCATCACCAGCAACGCCTCGGCCGAATTGCGCCGTTTCGTCGAAGCGACCCAGATCCCGGTTACTACCACCATCATGGGATGCGGTGCCTTCCCGGAGGACCATCCTCTATCTCTTAAGTTCCTGGGTATGCACGGGGCCGCCTACGCGAACTGGGCGGTGAGCGAGGCAGATCTCCTTCTGGCTTTTGGAGTGCGATTCGATGACCGGGTTACGGGAAAAGTGGAGAAGTTCTGCGAGCACGGCACCATCGTCCACTTGGACATCGACCCGTCGGAGATCAATAAAAACAAGCCGGCGAATCTTCCGATCGTGAGTGATGTCAAATACGCCTTGGGCAAACTCAATGAGATGATCGCCGCACGCCCAATCCAGAAAAGGTTCGGCCCTTGGGTTGAAAAGATTCAGGAATGGAAAATCAAGGCACCGTTGACGTTCAAGCTCACTGAAGAGGTGCTGAAGTCCCAACACGTTCGGGATTTCATGGGCGGAGACTCCAGCCAGGTTATCATGCCCCAAGAGGTCATTGGTCTGTTGTGCGAACTGACCAATGGCGAGGCGATCATCACCACCGGTGTGGGGCAGCATCAAATGTGGGCCGCGCAGTACTACCGGTTCAAACACCCGCGGCAGTTTCTCACCAGCGCCGGGCTGGGAGCTATGGGCTACGGGTATCCGGCCGCCTTGGGCGCCAAGGTCGCGCGGCCAGACAAGCAGGTGATCGATATCGACGGGGATGGCTCATTTCTCATGAATGTGCAGGAGCTGGCGATGGCGCACATTGAGAAGATCGCTGCGAAGGCCCTTATCCTAAATAATCAGCACTTAGGGATGGTGGTCCAGTGGGAAGACCGCTTCTACAAAGGCAACCGGGGCCACACCTACCTGGGAGATCCTGATAACATGAAGCAGATTTATCCCGATTACGTGACCATCGCGCGAGGGTTCAATGTGCCAGCCGAGCGAGTGGTTTATAAACGCGATCTGCGAGCCGCACTCCAGCGAATGCTGGACTCCGACCAACCTTACCTGCTGGACGTGATTACGCCTTACACCGAGCACGTTCTGCCATTCATCCCGGCAGGGAAGACGGTCAAAGAAATGATCTGGGCCTAAGTGGCTGAACGGCGTGTCGCGCAAGCTGTCAGAGCCTCCAATGGCCATTCAAATCGCAAGCGCGACGCTGGCCGCCATGCTGGTGGCGGCGTGGTCGAGCCAGGCTGCCGAACGGGTGTTCGATTTTGCCAAAGACAAAATCGATAGTCCTCCGGCCGGCTTCCACAGCACGGTCGCGGGGATGGGAAAGCCAGGCGATTGGCGCATCATTCAAGATGCTGCTGCTTCCCAGTTCGCGCCGCTGTCTCCAGACGCTCCCAACACTGCCCGCCAGCTGGTTCTGGCACAACTGGCCCGCGATCCAACCGATGAGCATTTTCCAATGCTCATTTATGACGAAGAAACCTACGGTGACTTCACGCTTACGGTACGGTTCAAGACGGTGGCGGGCGCAGTAGAACAGATGGCTGGCATCGCCTTCCGCATTCAGGACGAGAAGAACTTCTACGTGGTGCGTGCCAGTTCCTTGGGAAATACCTTCCGGTTCTACCGGGTTTCAAAAGGTGAGCGCGACAACCCCATTGGCCCCGACATGGAGATCCCCAAGGGGACCTGGCACGAACTCTCGGTAGAGTGCCAAGGAAACCGTATTCGGCTCCGGCTAGATGGCAAGGAAACGATGCCCGAGTTGACTGACAACAGCTTCTCTCAGGGAAAGATTGGGTTCTGGACTAAGTCAGACTCCGTCAGTTACTTCGCGGACCTAAAGTTGGTCTATACGCCAAGAGAGCCATTGGCCCAAGCATTCGTCCGTGAGGCTCTGGAAAAGTTTCCCAGAGTGGTGGGGATACGGATCTATGCTCCCTTCGGCGCCCAATCCACGATGCAAGTAATCGCCAGCAATCTGGCGGCCGACCTGCACAAACCTGCAGGGCAGGTCGAAGCCGATTGCGTTGCCAAAAACGCGATCTTCTACGGCAAGGGGACGCAGGACCTGACCATCACGCTGCCGCTGCACGATCGCAATGGAGAAGCCGTTGCGGCGGTTCGACTCGTGATGCGCTCGTTCCCCGGGCAGACGGAGGTCAACGCGATCGCGCGAGCAAAGCCGATCGTGGACGTGCTGGAGGCAAAGGTGCGAGCGCTGAAGGACCTAACCGACTAGGGTCGGCTTAACAAGCCAGCCTGGTAAATTCGCGCCACTGCCAGGGCCAGCCTGCGGGTTCTTCCTCGCAACTTTGCGACGGGAGAGGTCGAAATCGGAGAAAAGATGGGATTTTAAGGAGCGGGGAACGATTTTCATCCTCAAACTTGACGAAGGCTAGCCACTTGCTCTTTCGCAAGTATATGAAGCTCGCAGTATTTTTAGAGCGGGATGGAATCCTGAACCTGATCAGGGTCGAACGAGGCCACCAAGTGCAACCCCTGACCCTGGAGGAGTTCCATCTAAACCCCGAAGCTCTTCTGCCTTTGCGTCAGTTGAAGGAGGCGGGTTTCGTGTTACTTGCCACCACCTGCCAACCAGGCCTTTCGCGAGGCTACCAATCCAGGCGAGAGCTAGATCAGATGCACGCTCTACTCCGTCGCGCCACACCCCTGGATGACATCTTCGTTTGTCCTCACGACGAGACAGATCGGTGTCCGTGCCGTAAACCTAAGCCCGGCCTGCTCGTCGAGGCAGCCTTTAAGTACCACTTGGACCTGGAACATTCCTTCGTGGTCAGCGACAAATGGCAAGATGCGGAAGCGGCTCGTAACGCCGGGTGCACGTCGGTTCTCATCCAGTCCGCGTGGAACGGGTTCGTGCACCGAGATTTCGTCGCGCCCACGCTGGCGGCAGTCGCGACCAAGATTCTTGAAATCCGGTCCTCGGGCTACGCTCTATGGGCGGACCCGGTGCTGGCCGGCCGGCATCTGGTCTCGGTGGAGGACGACGAAATGGAAGGGCCGCCCTAGAACTTAATCCCCAACGTGGATTGGATGCTCAGATCGTTGGCTTTGACGCCCAACACCGGGCGAGAATCGTAGAGGTCGATCACGTTTAGATTCAGCGTGAGGCTCTTCCAAAGGACATAGCTAAGGTTGGCTTCAAAGCGAACACGGTAATCGTCGGGCCTCTGCACGTCGGGCGAGATTTCTGATTTCTCTTTGAAAAGTAGCTTCTTCGTAATACCCCAACTGAGAGTCTGGCCCAGGGTGACGGCGATGCTCTCTTTGGAAGTATTGTCGGTGAACATGTAGTCGTGGAACTGGCCGCCCGCTTCGATCGTGGCCACGAGATTGGTTCGGGTGATCACCTTGTAACCCAAACCAGCCCCCTCATCATAGCTGAGTCTAACTCGGCGAATCTCGTCATAGCCAACGTCCGCGTTGTTGAACACATATAACCGTTTCGCGGCGGCAAGGTCGTAGGTCGTTCTCATTGTGCCATCCATACGATTGGCTGAAAGCAGGCTGTCGGTTTTCCCGTAGGCTGCGTTGTACTCGATGCTGTCCTGGAATCGGTTGGTCGCATAGCTCACCAGGGCATGGGCGGTATAGAGTTGGCGATGGGTTGTCCCAAAGCCCAAGTCGGTGCCAATCTGCGCGGTGCCATGCACGTTTTTGAGGTAGCGTTGCTGGAAAGAAAGGTCCGGTGTAGACGGCGGAACGCTAGGTGTGGGAGGAGCCACCGATTTTGGCGACGGGGACGGGGTCGGGCTAGCGGACGAGATTTTCTCCCGGCGTGTGACTAGATTAATCGGAATAGTCACCTTTCCGAAGCTGGTCTCGATGGTGATCTGTTTCTCATCCTCGGACAGGACGTTACCGCTCAGTCGGTCCCCATTCTGGAGGTGGAGGGCGACTTCATCGGCACGCACTGCGCAAACTCCGGCCGCCAGGAACAGGCAAACCAAACTCACAAGGAACAATATGATGCCCGGGAATTCGTGCTTAAGCTTCGTCATTGGTAATCGTTGTCAGGTGGGTGACGTAAGCAGCAGGCAAACCACTGCCCACGCGGTTGAGGCTGATCCAATCACCCCTTCAAGGCCGCCGACGAAGCAGGCCATGCTTGCGCCGCACGCACCTAAGACACTGACGGTTAGGACCGCCTAGTTCTTCACCGATTCATCAGGTTTGCGCGCTGAATCAGGCACCGAGTTAGTGCCAGGCTGGGGGTCGGAGGGGGCGGGCGCCTTCGGGAAATCTGATGGGCTTAGAAGCCTCGATGAGCCGACCACGCGGATAGCGCCGTCAGTCTCGGAGCGAAGTTTCGGACGCGAGCCGGCGTACTCGTAGGTATGTCGGAGGCTCAACTCCCCGTCGGGACGGACCACTGTGTAGGTGAACGCATGAGCCCCGGTCTGAAATAGGACGTGGAGCATGCCGGTGTTGTCAACCTGAGCCTCCGGACGGCTGAAGGAGAGCAAGGGACCAAGAGCAAAGATACGGTAAATCCGGTCCTCGGTGCTATCGCTGACACGGGCGTAGAGTCTGACGCCCTTCCCATGGCTTGCCTGTATCAGGGCATACTTGCGAGTTTCGCTAGCGTTCGGATCAGCCCCCGGCACCGAAGATCCGAAATCCTGTTCCCATAACTTGGTGCCGCCCATGATATTCACCGCACCCGCGTTGCTAACCAATTCTTGTTCAGTTCCAGGAAGATTCACAATTGCCGTCACCTGGTAACGGCCGGGCTTGGCCATGTCGAAATAGGGCGCCAAGTCCACGCGTCTCACGCCGCGTTTGGAGGAGGGCACTTCAAACTCCTCAACCACTGGCGGATCACCGAACTTCTGTACAATGAACCCGTCAACCGATTGGACCTCGAACTTCAGCCAGCCGGGGTCTTTGCCCAGCTTAAGCGGGCGACCGGAGAAGTTGGTGATTTTCACCGATGCCAAAAGCGGTTCGTTCGCCAGGTATTGTTGTTGGTCAAAGTCGATTTCGACGCGGACCTGGGCGAGCGCGGGTGGCAACACCGCGCACAGCACGAGCATTGCGGCAAATAACGGTTTCACAATCACAACTGTAGGCTCACTATCAAACCTGGCAAGCGACATCTCGGTCGGGGACGTCGGCAACCATGCGCGGTATAAGGCGAGAGGGCCACGCCTGAGCCACGGCATCGTATACTTCGGTAACGCTCAATCCGCGGAGGCACTCCAAGGGCTGCTGATTGACACAGACCGACTTGAGGCAAGGGACGCAGGGCAGTTTCAGTTGCAGCACCTGGTCCAGCCCACGGTAAGGGCCTGTCCTTCGCGGCTCGGTTGGTCCAAACAAAGCAACTACCCGTTTACCCAAAGCCGTCGCCACGTGCATGGGGCCGGAGTCGTTGGTGATCAGCAAATCGCTCAGGCGTAGCCATTCGACCATCTGCGAGAGCGTGGTCCGGCCGGTCAAGTCCAGGCAGCGCGCCGGACAGGCCGCGCGAAGAGCCTCGCCGAGCGGGACGTCAGCGTCACTCCCTAGAATCACGAAGTGGACGTCGGCCAAGTCAGCAGCAAGCCTCCGGACAAGCTGACCAAAATGTTCTACCGGCCAGCGCTTGTTCATCCAACGGGCACCGGGCTGGAGGGCGATCCAGCGCTTTCCACCCGGCTGCCAGCGGGACTGAACCTCCATTTGTGCTCGTGCCTTCGCGGGCAACCATACGAAATCCCAATTGATGGGTATGCGGAGGGCCCGAAGCGTTTCCAGATACCAATCCACGGCGTGGGCATGAAATGAAGGCCGCGGGACACGGACATCGTAGAGTGCCGAAGCGCCCTCTCGATTGTCATCCAGCCCAACGGTTAGGCCACCGCAGGCCAGCCAGGCCAAAATGCCGCTCCGCGCGAGAGCCTGCAAATCGATAACCCAATCGAAACGCTGGTGGCGCATTTGCCTTATGCTTCGAATGGCTTCGGGCCAGAATCGGGGAGCCACCCATCGTTTTCGCTGGAAGAGAATCGTCCCGCTGAGATCTGGATCGCCGGCCAGCAGGTCCTGCAAGTCCGCGTCAATCCACCAAAAGATGTCGCTCTGCGGCAAGGCTCGCCTAAGCATCCGCAAGACTGGGATCGCATGTACCACGTCGCCCAGTGAACTCGGCTTTAAGATCAGTATCCTCAAGGGAGTTCGCCTTTTGATCGATCCTGCGACAACGCCTCGGGGAAGTGGGCGCCCGCAAATTGGCGCTTTAGTTTACTTTCCCTCCGCCAAGCGCTCCGCCAAGCGTGGCGGCAGTCCGGCGGCCAGGATTTTAGCCTGCGCCTTAGGAATATCGTAATCAAGCCGGCGCAGGTCGATGGTCCCCTCGTTCATGTCGTAGATAACGTAGGTGGCCTTGGCGACGCCGTCACGCGACTGCCCGACACTACCCACGTTCACGAAGTACTTGCGGCCGGGCTCGATCCTGAATTTCGAATAGGTACCACCCCGAACCATACTGTCCCGGATGAACGCCACTGGCACGTGGGTGTGACCAAAAAAACAAATGCTGGTGTTCTGATAAGTAAAGCTGGCCGCGGCGGCGAGTTTGTCGAAGACATAGCCCCAACGTTGCGGTGCATCGAGGGTGGCGTGGACGATGGAGAAGCTGGCGACCAAACGGAGATACTTCAGGTCGCGCAACCATTTGCGGTCATCGACGGTCAACTGTTCTCTGGTCCACTCGACGGCCTCTGCTGCCTGAGGGTTGAAGCCTTCCAGTGCTTCGTCGACAGAACAATACTCGTCGTGATTTCCTTTGACGCAGGGCATGCCCATGCCTCGGATGATATCCAGGCATTCCTTGGGGTTGGCATTGTAGCCCACGACATCGCCCAGGCAAGCGTAGTGGGTGGCCTTTTCGCGCTGGGCATCCTCAAGCACGACCTGCAAGGCCTCTAAGTTGGCGTGAATATCGGCGATAATGGCAAACTTCATCTCAAAACCCAATCGGCTAGCCGGCGATCTCAAAACCACGCATGTCGCCACGCGCCTCCAGCCAGCCAATCTCTTCATGGCGGACCAAAGGCCCCAAACCACATTCCCGGATCGCTTCGAGAAAGTCTTCTAACTCCTCGCGGCTGCCCTCGGCTACCAGTTCTACCCGACCATCAAGCAAGTTGCGAACCAATCCGGTCACTTCGTAGCCCTGCGCCTGAGTCTTTACCGTGTACCGGAACCCCACGCCCTGAACTCGGCCAGAGTAATAGACCTGCACGCGACAACGATTCATGCCGGCTACTAACCCCGGAGGGCAAGCGGGTCACTCGACCCGACCTGCCAGGCGAGCCAGACTATCTCCGGTTTCATTTCGCCATGATGTAGCCACAACTCCGCCATCGCACGCAATGCTTTTGTTCCCGCCAAACCCAGCGAAACGACAGCCAGATCGTCCTGCGGCAATCGACTCCCCGTTCGTGGCGGACGGGAAGGCGAGTGTAGGCTCCCACAAGGGGATGCAGGCGTTTGGCTATACGCCAAGGGATACCAGATGACCGATCAGTTTGAATCCAACCGCTTGGAAGCTCGACGTTTAGCATCGAGCAGGCGACCGGTGGTCGAAACTCTCTCCGGCTGAGCAGCGGGTGGTTTATCCGCCACATCGGAAGTTGGGGTGGGCAGGGTCGTCGGCTGACCGGTTGTCGGTAGCTGGATATCCACTCTTTGTGTCGGCTGGAATAATTCCGGACGGGGCTCCTCCGCTGAGGTGTGGCGGGCACGCACAGCCTCACGGCGGGCCAGCAGAGCCGACAGCGACTCATCGGCCTCGACCGGGCGGGGCTTTCCGCGCCAGAAGAGCAAGCGACGCAAGGACTCGGTGGCGCGCAGCCATTCTGAGCGATCCAAATAGATCCGCCGCACGCCAACATCCAAGGTAAAGAGGAGCAAGGAGCCCTTGAGGAGCCATTCCCACAAGTCTCTGGGCTGGAACGTCTTTTGGCGATCCCTCAGGAAACTGCTAGTCCCCGCTGAGGGTGGAGTCGTGGGGGGTGGAAACAAAACTCCGGCCCCGGCCTCGGCCAGGCGGCGGAGCAAGTTGAGGTTCGGCTCCGTGCTATTGAACTCAGGCGAATAGTTAACGCTGGCGCCCAGAGGTTGTGCGGCGCGCAGTTTACCGTCCTTAAGTTCCATCAGATTCAATAAGTAGGCGCCCACATCACGGGTTGGGAAACGCGCCTCGTAACGACCCGGCCCGGTCTGCTCCAACCGCACGGTCTGTTTCTCCCCTTTCGGGCTCACGACAACGGTCTGGAGGTTGAGGAAGTTCCGGTAATTGCCTTGCGGGTCAAGGGCTTCAACGCTGATAAGTCCCTGGCCGTTCTCGACCGAGACTTCGGTAGCAAAGTCGGCAGTATCGACGCGCCTAATCGCCCATTGGGCCACTTGGGACCAAAACTGGCGGAACTTCCCCCAACCGAGCCAGTCCGCAGCCCACTTAGCTTTGGCGTCGGAGGTAAAAGCAACGGCCCGGCCCAACCCATACTGCCAATGAGCCAAGACTGGATCGCCCTTGTCGGACACCATAGGAACCTCGGCGCGGCCCTTGGGAGTAGTGCAGACGTAGCCTCGGAGTATCGGCAACTCGGCTGCCGAGATACCCCTGACCATCTCGCTAGACACCGCCAGTTGCGGCCTAAAGGGTTCCTCGAAAATCGCTGACTTAAGGATGACCATCGCCTCCTTGACGAAAATCTGAGGTAGTTTTCCAGGATCACGCACATCGTAGAACCGGCCCTTACCTTTGTCCGCGATGGAGATCATCGTATCCGGGCCGGCATGCCCGGAGATCAGGACCGTGCTTACCGTGATTTTGTCATTCACGATATTGCGCATCAACTCGTCGGTGGGCGGCCCCGGGTCCCCATCGCTGAATACCACCATGTGCTTGAGATTGGCGGTGGATTGTTTCAGGCCCTTGGCTTTTTCATCCCCCCGATAGGCCATGTCCATGACATGCTGAAAGCTCGGTAGATCCCCCTGGTTCATGCCGGCGATCATCCGGCCCAATTCCTTGTGATCCCCGACCTTGGTCAGAGGAAATAACCAGCGGTCGGTTCCATCCCAGAGAACCACGCCCATTTCGTCATTGGGGCCGAGTGCGTCCAAAGCCGCCAGCGCGGTCTCCCTCGCCACCTGGTTGCCGTTATTGAACTCCATGCCATGCATCACCAGCACAATCGCGCCGCTGGGGAGCACCTTCTTGCTGCTTAATTCCATCTCGACGGGGAGGGTGGCTTCCAATGGTGTGCCCCGGTAGCCGCCCGCAGCGTAGGTCTGGTCGCCCCCCACGCAGACCAAACCGACTCCGAAGTCACGGACGGCGCTCTCAAGTAAGCGCATGGAGGTGTCCCCCAAATCGCCGGCCGGAATGTTGCTGAGGAAAATGACGTCATAACTCTGCATCTCCGCCAGCGTGTTTGGAAAAACACCGAGGTCGCCCAACTTGACCTCCAAACGCGAAGAGCGCAGGGCGGCAGCCAGGGGTTCGTCCGCTTGAGGATCTGCCGAGACTACCAGTACCCGAGGATCGCCACGCACGCTCGCGAAGCTGCTGGCGCGATTGTTCTGCGGCACCGAATCTCCAGGAGCGTCGAGTTGCACGTCGTAACCGTAGAAGCCGGCTTCGGTCAGAGTCTGCGGGAAGGTAAATAGATTCTTCCCGGCAGCCAACTCGACCTTCTGCTCGCCCAAAAACTGGTTGTTGCGATAGAGCCGGAGGGCGGCCTCCCGGTTGCGGTCAGATTGGGCGAAGATCTTGACCTCGAAAGTTTGGCCCTTCTTGAGCGTGGCCGGCACGCTCAGTTTCTGCACTGAGACATCTCCTCCGCGCACGATACCAAGCGGGACGACATCCACGCTCACCCCAAGCGAGCGGGCCGCCGTGACTGCCCCCAACGCATCTCCAATGTTTTCGTTGCCATCGGAGAGGAGCACCAGGCGCTTTTGACCGGTTTCCGGAAAAGCGGCCGTGCCGAGGCGAATCGCGCTGGCGATATCAGTCCGATCCGAGCCGATGACGGCATGGATCTTCTGCACTTCGACGCGCAGGTTGGGTGAAGTCTCGATGCTCGCCCCATTGCCAAAAACGACCACGCCGGCCTTATCCACTGCCTTCTTAAGAGCGGCGGCCTGATTGACGTACTCACGTGCTGCCTCTTGCTGCCCAGAAGGAACGCTATCGGAGCGATCGAGCAGGAAGAACACGTTCATCCCTTCCAGGGGTCGCAGCCACTGCAAACCGGCGATACCCAACACCAAGGCGGTGGCAACCACCAGGCGTAGGATCAAAGCTGCCCAGCGGCGGAAGGGGCCCACTTGCACATAGGAGCGTGCGCTCCACCATACAATCCACAGCAGCGTCGGAGCCAGGAGCAGCAGCCACCATGGATTGGTGAACTGGAAGTTCATGCTGAGTTACCCCTGAGCCGGCGAACTAGTTTCTGAACCCGATGGTTTCCTGCGTCAGCGACATAGAGGTTGCCCAACGAGTCCAACGCGATCGCCCAAGGATTGCTGAACTGACCCGGAGCAATTCCTGGCCCCCCGAGGATTTCAAGACTATGCCCCCCCGAGTCGAAGATTTGGATGCGGCTGTTCCCAAACTCGCAGACAAACTCGTGGCCTTCACTATCCACGCGCACGTCGTAGGGGTAGCTCAGCTCGCCGGGCCCGCGGCCAGCATGGCCATAAGTGCGCTGCCACTGGCCGGCGCTCGAGAAGACCTCAATGCGGTGGTTGCACGAATCCGCTACATGGACCCCGTCTCGGGCATCCAGCCCCAGACCTTCTGCGCGGTTGAATTGACCAGCCCCCTCCCCAAAGCTTCCTAACGTCATCAGACACCGTGAGCCATCAGGGCTAAATCGTTGGAGTCGCTCCGTCACGCCATATTCGCTTACCCAGATTTCCCCAAGAGAGTTCACGGCCACCGAGCGTGGAAGTGCCATCTGTCCGGCGTTGGTCCCGTGCACCCCCCACTGCTGAACCAGTTTGCCTTCCTGCGAGAAATGGTTCACTCGTGAATAGTGGGGTTCGAGGACCACAATCCGTCCCGCACGATCACGGCACATCCCTTTGGGTTTTCCCAAGTCGGTCTGAGGCATCTGCCACTCCGTCAAAAAAACGCCCCTCGGAGAGAATTTCTGCACACGGCCGGTCATGTCCACAACGTAGAGATTGTCGTGGTCATCGACCGCGACCGAGCGCGGTTTGTTGAATTGACCGGGCGCCGTGCCGCGGGTGCCAATGATTTCGGCGTGGTCGAAGATCCGGCTATCGAGCGCCGCTTGGTTGGGTTGCTTTCCCGAACAGCCTGCCAGCAATGTCATGGCAGCCAAGAGGGCTAGGCTGGAGCCGATAGCAGGATATCCGCCCAGACCACCGGAGCGGCTGGAGAAGGCCGAGCGAGCGGCTCGACCGATCTGCCAGACCAACAATGGCAAAAGGGCCAATATCAGCAAAATCATGCAGAGCGCGTTCACCTGACTGTTATGCCCATAGTGTAACAAGTTGAAGACGCGTAGCGCCAGTGTTTCCCCGCCGGGCGGGACGATGAGGACGATGCTCTCCACGTCCCAGAGGCAGAGCAGATAAGTCACGTACCACGCAGCCGCCAACCGAGGCGCTACCTGAGGCCAGTGCACCAAAGCAAACAGTTGCCACCGTCTGGCTCCCGACAAACGAGCGGCGTCGGTGAGATCGGGATCGACTCCCCGCCTGGCCAGCGCCGCGCCGTTCCATCCGAAAGCCACATACCGAATTCCAAGGGCCAGGAGAACAATGGCGCAACTGTGATAAATGAGATCCAACCCAGGCCTATTCAACACGGCGATTAGGCCGATGCCCAACAGGACGCCCGGCACCAGGAAAGGCAGCCAAAGAATCGGACCGACTGGGAGTCGCCACGTCACGATCCCCAAAGCGACGGTAAGCGTGGCGGTCAAGGCCGCGAAACCCAACGATGCCATAACCGCCGGTTGACCTGCAGCGTAGGCGTTGGGTAATTCCCTCCAGGTGCCGCTGCTGACCGCCAATTGAGACACTGGCAATGCGACGGCTGCCGCAACGACTAGCAAAGTTAACGCGCCACAGACTAGAAACCATGGACGCCCCAAGCGTGAGCGAAACAGGTGCGCTCCGATTTCGCCTTCGAGTGAGGGCCAAGCGATCTCCTGACGGCCCAGCCAGGTTAGAAGGACAAGGGGCGCCACAATCAGTGGCCAGCTCAAGGCCAGCGCTCCCCAAGAATCAAACTGGGTGCTAAACGCGATCCAGATCTCCGCAGTCGCGAGTTTGACTTGGAGAATCGCCGGGATGGCGAAATTATTCAGAGCAAGGACGAAGGTGAGCACGGCGGCTTGAGCGAGTGCCGGACGCGCGGCGGGCCACAGGACCCATCGGATCATCTTCGCACCGCGGATCGCGGAATCGGCCTCCAATTGGCTTGGTTGGACGCGCTGCCAGACCCCAACACTCGCCAGAAAGGCTATGGGCCACAGAAGCAGGGCCAGAACCCAAACCGCCCCAGGCAGTGTATAGATGTTCAACGGAAGCCAGCCGCGCCAGACGCCTGCATTGCCCAGAAGACGCAACCAACAGTTGGCGGCAATGAAGGGAGGAACGGCGAGAGCGAGAGCGGACATGCCAATCAGAAGCCGCCGCCCTCGATAACTCAGGCCGCATGCCCACAGCGCGGCGGCTACGCCAAAGCCGAGGGCGAGAGCCGTGGCCACGCCGCTCACTACAACGCTGTTCAACCACAGGCTCCAACTGGATGGCATGACTCAAGGGCGGATGAAGACCTGTTCCAGTTCAGCCGTGGCGGCGGAGAGATCGGCCAGCACCACATCCCAATCGGGCTTGAGAGTTGTCCGGGCCAACTCGTGATCTTGTCCACCTTCCAATGCGTGGGCCTTGATCAACTGCTGCAAGATCTCCTTGCGTTGTAGATACTCGACGAGCCGCTGCGCTGGCTCCGCATGGGGCGCGTTCTTGACGACAGCGACGGTGTTGGGGATGAGCAAAGACTCGCGGGTCAGCGGCAGGGCGACGATCGGCGCCCCTTCGCGTTGTTCGGCGGCGATGTCATCCGAGTCGGTCAGCCCGATCCAGACTTCTCCACGCCCGACCATCTGCGCGACGACGGAATTGCCGTCCACCAACATCGGTTTGTTCTCACGCAGCGCCAGGCACCACTGATGCCATACGGTGGCACCAAAGGTCTGTCGGAGTGCCATGAAATGGGCGGCGGTTGTGCCAAAGAGAGGATAGGCAAGTGCGATCTTGCCCTTCCAAACGCGATTGGTGAGATCGATCAAGGATCTGGGCGCATCCGCCAATTTCACCTGATTTGTATTCAAGGCAATCCGACGGCTGCGATAGCCGATCGCAAGCCAGCCGTTGGTTGAGCGGAACGCTCCGCGGGAGGACAATTGCCGGGTTCTCAACTCTTCGTTGCTCCAAAAGACATCGCACTGAGGATGCCCCTGTTCGCTTAGCAGGCGATTGGCGAGTCCGACCGTTTTAACCGCTTCGCTGTCAAAAACGGCGCGGGCGCGGATTCCGGTTTCCTTTTCGAATTGGCGCAGAATCGGCTCGGCGTATTCCTGGTCCTGCGCGGCATAGACGACCACCTCGGAACCGGAGGTGGCTGGCGCGTCGAACGCCGCCAGGGAGCCTGCGAGGAGGCTGAGACTGGCACTGACAACGGCCCATTGCCACAGGTTGGCGCCACGTCTCAGCCAACTAGCTCGGATTACGGACTCGCGTCGGATCATTTGGTAATCCTTCGGCCTGCTTGCGCGAACTGACTCACGCCGTCCTCCGATGGAAATACCACCACTCAAAGAGTAGAAGGACCAAGCCAGCCGCAGCAATCCACCGCCACAGCTCCATATTCGCGCGGTGCAACGCACTGGCCTGCACCTTAGAGTATTTCCCGAAGGCCAATTCCGAGTGAGGCGTCGTGTCTGACTCCGCGGCGTCCAGCAGGTTCACGCAAAAGGTCACTTGGTTGGTCCCCGCATCGAGCCGATAGATGCCGGCGCGACTCGTGTCCCCAAAGACCAGTTCCCTCGCTCCCGGTTCAATCGGGAGGGCGTGTTCAGAATGGTCGGGGAGGACGATGACCGCTTTCTGCAATGGAGCGGTGATCGGAAAACGAATCGGATCACCTACGCGAACCTGGAACTGAGCAGCGTTCGCTGTGGCCGGATTGAGCCACTCAACCGCATTCGCCACAAAAATGGGAAACGAAATCAGCAGCGGCCAGTTGCTCTGCAAAACATCAAAGCCTACCCAGATGATACGCTGACGCTGCAATTCCCCGGCCAGGATCAAGGGTGTATTCGGACAATCCACCAACGAGAGCGCCCAGCTTGGCGTTTTCACGGCGAGCGCATCGGCAATGCGAACGTTGTCGAAGCCCACGAAACGGAGCAGAGAGTGGGTATTCCTCCAATCCACGATTTGAGGGGCTTCAACCCGCCCGAGGGTTTGGAGCCAATTGGTCCGAGACACTTGCACTGCCAAAACGTTCCCGGCCGGCCAGACATCGGGAAGGACCTCATCCAAAACGGTGATGTCGTAGGCTTTGGCTTCATCACCTAACTCTGATGCCACCGTCAACGTGACCAAGGGCGCCGCTGACAGCGCTTTTTCAAGATAGCGGTTGCCGCGGGTCACGAGCAAAACCTTGGCCGGTTGGGGCAGCAGACTGAGGATCGAGGCCTGGTTGTCGGTAGCGAGATCGTCAGACGCACTTAACCGAACCGTGAATACGCCATCGCGCGGTTGCGCGGCCGTGAACACCAGCGGCACGGTCTCTCGGGGTTTCAACTCCAGCGTGCGCGCCTCGAGCATCTGCCCATCGAAGAGGAGCTCCACCTGGGTTTGGGCCGCGTTGGTAGATGCGTTGGCTACGCTGACAAAGATCGCGCGCTTGCTGCTGTCTTCCGGGTGCGACCGCGCATCCAGAGTGACTATTCCCAGGTTGTTGCCTCGCTGCCCGAATCGGTGGAACTCGATCGGCAGGGCCTGGTGCTCGAACTCCTCCATGGGCCCGAAGGCCCCGTCGCTGTATAAGTGGATTTCAGCGTCACTTCGGTCGCGGACCAGGGGTTGAGCGAGCTTAAGAGCCTCGGCCAATCGGGTTGGGGAATCGGTTGGGGTGCAACCCTCCAAAGCCCTGCGCAAGCTGGCTTTGTTGCTGGTAGGCGATTGCCGAACCTCGGTATGGCCGCCGGCAGAGAGGACCACCATTTGGTCGGTGTCGTGCATGCTGTCCACCAATTGGAGAGCAGCGCGCCGGGCGCGCTCAAAACGAGATGGAGTTTCGTCGGTGCTCTGCATGGACGCCGAGGCGTCCAGAATGACCACGAGCAATCGCCCCGCTTGAGTGTCAGCTGCGAAAAACGGCCGAGCGAGGGCAAGAATTACGAGTACCAGGAGCAGAAGTTGGAAAATCAGCAGCCAGTTATGACGCAAGCGCTGGAAAGGAGCACTAGCCTGTGTTTCGGAGAGGAATTTCTGCCAAAGGAGCGTGCTGGGAACCAGCTTGACCGTGCGCTTTCGCTTCAGCAAATAGAACAAGATCACCACCGGCAAGGTGGCTGCGAAGGCGAAAGCTGTGGGAGCTAGGAAATTCATGCCAAGCCGGGCGGCTATCCCCAGACACCCGCGCGCCGCAGTTGTTTGAGCAGGAGATCCTCGAGAGGTGTGGCGGAACTGGCCAAAAAATAAGCCGCTCCCCGAACCATGCAGTACTCACGCAACCGTTGGCAGTAGTTTTGCACCGTTTGCTGGTAAGCTGCCAACCGGTAGCGTCCGAAAGTAACCTCCTGATGCGATCCCGATTCCGAATCTACGAGGCGCAGGTCGCCGAAGGTCTCGGGACTTAACTCATCAGGCGCAAGGATCTGAACCACGTTGATGTGGAAGCCGCGTCCAGCCAAAGCGGTCATCCCTGACTCATAGCCTTCGGGATCGAGGAAATCGCTCAGCACGACGGCTACTCCGGCTTGCCGGGCTTCGATCGCCGCGCGGCGCAAAGACTGGTTGAGACTGGTCGTTCCTTGTGCGCGCAGAAGCTCGAGATTGCGAAAGAAGCCGACGGCCGCCTTGCGCCCGCGCACGCCCCGCAACGCCGTCCGTGCGGCGCGTTCCTCCGAGTGATCCGGGAAGGCGACTACACTCACGCGATCGAACCCGCAGAGGGCGACGTAGCCCACAGCAGCGGTGATCTGTCGCGCGAAATCAAATTTTGCGGGCTCTCCGAAGGCCATGGACTCACTGGCGTCCAGGAATATTCGCACCGGTAATTCGCGCTCCTCCTCGTAAAGTTTCAAAAACAGCCGGTTCAGCCGGCCGTAAAGATTCCAGTCAAGGTACCGCGGGTCATCTCCAGCCACATAGTTTCGATAATCCGCAAATTCGACCGACTGACCCCGTGCCCGACTGCGCCGCTCTCCCTTGATCATGCTTCGGGCACGCCGCTGGGCTAAGAGTTGGAACTGCTCCAGTCGTCGCAACAACTCGGGCGACAGCAGAGAGTTCATGCTTTAGTGCGCCCGAAAACGTGTATCCTGGCCAACGGACCTCATGCCGCCACTGTCTCCTTGTCGAGGGGCACATCCTTAAGAATCTGCGCGATCACATGGTCCGTAGTGATGCCCTCCGCCTCGGCCTCAAAGTTCAGAATCAACCGATGTCGCAATGCCGCGGTGGCCACGGCTCGAATATCGTCCAGGCTCACGTTGAAGCGTCCCTCGGCCAAGGCGCGGACCTTAGCACCCAGCACCAGAGTCTGCGCGCCGCGAGGGCTGCTGCCAAAACGAAGGAATTGGTTGGCAATCGGGACAGCCGTCTCGGCCTTGGGATGCGTGGCGAGCACCAACCTCACTGCGTAATCCTTCACATGGGTAGCGACGGGCACTTGCCGCACCAATCGCTGAAGCTCGATCATCTGTTCGCGGCTCACGATCCGAGAGACTTCGATCTTGCGGTTTTCAGTCGTTCGGTTGAGCACCTCGGTCAATTCTTCTCCCGAGGGGTAGCCAACCAGGAGTTTGAAAAAGAAGCGGTCCAGTTGCGCCTCCGGCAGCGGGTACGTTCCCTCCTGGTCGATCGGGTTCTGCGTGGCGAGCACGAAGAACGGTTCGACCAACTTGCGGATCTCCCCTCCCGCGGTGACGCTGTGCTCCTGCATGGCTTCGAGCAAAGCCGACTGCGTTTTGGGGGTGGCCCGGTTGATCTCATCCGCCAAAACCAGATGCGCGAAGATCGGCCCCTTCATGAATTGGAAGATCCGACGACCATCCTCGAGTTCCATTACCAAATTGGTTCCCAGAATGTCCGCGGGCATCAAGTCGGGGGTGAACTGGATGCGGCTAAACGCGAGATCAAGCACGTCACCCAAGGTTCTGACGAGGAGCGTTTTGCCCAACCCCGGGACACCCTCCAAGAGCACGTGGCCGCCGCCAAACAGCGCGATCAATGTGCCGTCCACAATCGCGTCATGGCCCACAATAACTTTGCCGATTTCGGCTCGGAGTCCGGCGTAGGCATCTCTAAACTGCTGGATATCTTGTTCAGTGCTCATTTGTTTGCCGCCATCATTCTACTGAGGACGCCCCGGTATCGACTGGCGTCGCCCCCGCGCCAATTGGGGCGCATGGATAGCTTCCCCCCAACGTGCCTGGATCACGGGATCCGGCCCCTATTTCTTCAGGTCATCAAAATAGTCTTTGACCGCCCCCTGATACGCCCGAGGCACCTGGTCATGGTTCAGAGCGCTCTGGGCCTCGCTTTGGGCTGCGGTGATTGCCTCCTGCACCGCTACTTTGCTCTGCCCTTTAATGCTCACGCCCTTGAGCGTAATGCTAGGCATCTGGTTCCCAGGCGACATTTGGCCCTTGACCTTGGTGGGCACCAAGCCGTCGGGAAGATCACCGTCGCCGCGATCGCTCTGTCCTTTGGACGCCATGTCAGGCCGTTCCACGTTTGAGTTATCCCACTGCTCGGTGGGTTCAGGAACATCGGTCCAGCCAGAGTCTTCATCGGCCCAAGTCCCGACGCCTTTGCCAGGCTTGCCGCCCTTGCCACCCCGAGGAGCGCCTTTGCTCAAGCCCGTTCCCCAACATTGGCCGTTGCCCACGGCAAACTGAGCCTTTTTCAGCGCATCCATCGTGCTCTTCAAATCCTGCGCGTCGGCCATTTCCTGCATCAGCTTCTCCAACTCCTTGGCCGCGGCAGCGAGCGATTGCCCGGCCTCTGGATTCTGCTTGAGTTGGAGCTGCTTCAACGCCTGCTTGAGATGATCGGGGACCTTTCCATACGGAGAGGCTGGTCCGAGCGCTTTGGACAGTTCCTTCATCACCGCGTCGAGTTTCTCAGGGGGGAGCGTGCCTGCCTTCAGGTCGTTGGCCATCTTCTTCAGCGTCGCTTGGGCAGCCTCCGCCTGACCATTCTCCAATTGTTCGGCCAGATCTTTGCCCATCTTCTCGGCCTGCTGCTGCATCTGTTGCATGGCCTGGGCCATGTCCTTGAGCTTCTCCAGATCCTGGTCGGCGGTCTGCAAATCCTTCAACACCTGGTCGATTTTGCCTGCCTCAAGGGCCGCCATTGCCTCCTCCAAACTGGGCAGCATCGCGCCCAGGTCCTGAGATTGCTTGGCTAAACTCGAGAGACTCTTTGCCAAACTGTCTCGCTCAGGATCACCGGCTTTGGATTCCTTGCCATGGAGTCCAGAAGCAGCTTGCTGGGCCTTCTGCAGTTCGTTGCGGAGTTTCTCCAGAGCATCCGGCGTTGCATCCTTTCCCAAGGATTTCTGCATCGCCTCGATTTGTTTCTGCAGTTCCTCCGCGCTGGCAGCGCTGTTCTTACCCGCGCTTCGAGCCGCACGCTCCATCGATTTCAAGGCCGGGTTCCGAGTAAACACCTCCTTCTGCTCCTGGGCGACTTTGTCGGTCATCTTGGCCAGGTCATGCAGCGCTTCAGAGCGGGTCAGCGGGTTGCGGGTCAACTGGTCGCCCAACTCGCCTACCGATTGGACGGTCTGCTTTGTCGATTCCAGCGCCGGGGCCCGATGCTCCAGTGTACGCTTAGTTAAATCTGCCAAATGGCGGCCGACATCTTTGACGATTTCCTTCTCGCGCTGTTTCTCGATGAAATCCTTGCTGCGGTATTCAGGAACAAAACCCAACCCGGCGGCCAAGGTTAACACCAAAAGCACCCAACGAGTGAACTGCGGCAGGCGGAACGGAACCAGTCGTCGCACGTCTGTCCCGGCCAGGTGTTGAGCCGCGTCTCCGACCAAGAGCTCACTCCACTCGCTATTGCCCGACGCGGGAGCCAGTTCTAGCGCGGTACTGAGACGTTCTTTCAGGTGTTGTTTCTGTTCCAGCCAGCGGGCAGTCACCAGGGTTGTGTCCTTCCGCCACCATCCGGCCACAGCGGCTCCGACTGCGACGAGTAAGGCACCCATTCCGGCCACCGGCAGGATTTCGAAGGGGACGGGAGCGAGCTTAAACAGGATCAAGGCAGCCAGCCATAGAAGCCCGCCGGCCAGCAATCCGCGCCAAAATCCCTGCAACGCCCGCTGCCAGCGTCGCCGCCGGGCAGCATGCTCCACCGTGGTCTGGATGACCTCGATTGCGCTCAAGCTCGTTTCCTAAAGTGCTCCATCAAAAGACTAGTGGCCAGTGAAATCTTACTTCATTGCCGCTCGTACTCGCCCTTCCCTATCCGTTTCAATACCGTGAAACCGGCCTTCTTGGCATCCACCGTGGAGACAGGCTTAAGGTAGGTGGGAGTGTTGAAGGCTGAGAGCACTTTACGGACTGGCTTTTTGCACAATGGACATCGCTTCAGAGCGGGAGCACTTACCGGCCGACGCAACGTGAATCTGCCTGGGCACATCGGGCATTCGCCTTGGCACAATTCATATTCGTAGATCGGCATAATTCACTCGAAATTCGATGGTTCGACCCGTGGCAGTTCCAACACGTTCAACCGCAGAGTAATCGAACTGGCCGTAGCCTAGCCCTTAATCAGCGGGGGCTCAAGGTTATCGAATTAGACCAACCAGACGCCGCTGAGTTTTGCTTCCGCTGGCCGGACCGAATAGAGTAACTTCCTTTATGGCCCCGGCGTGAACTTGCGCGTACCTGGACTGAGTGGGCGGTCGCGCCAGCCCGGGTGCCATTCGAGCCGAACCGAACTTGCACTGCCACCTTAGCCATCAGAACGAAGCCAAGGATGCTGGTCATTCCTCGCGGCGGAATCTCGGCCTCGCCCAGTACTTATTGGTGGGGGTTTTGTTGGCCGCCGGCTTTCCTTCCAATTCGGCTTACGCCCAATCGGTTACATCGCCACGCACGCATCCGCAGCATCGGTACATCATTGTCCTCGACATTAGCCTGTCGATGAGCCGGGTTGCGCCAGCCGTCCGCTCCTCGATTCATGGACTCGTTACGGGCGGTATCGACGGCCACATTCAGGCGGGCGACATGCTGGAGTTCTGGGTGTTTGACGACGAGAATTACAGGCACCGCTTTGCACCGATTCAGTGGGTGCCGGAATTGAACCAGGCCATCGGGGTGCACGTGGCGGATTTTGTTCAGAAGTTGCGCTTCGAGCGAGTCGGGCACATGGAGAAAGCCGTTTCGGATCTTCAGCAAACGATCACCGACCAATCTTCGGTCACCGCCTTGATCATCACAGACGGCGAAGATCTGATTCATGGGACGCCCTTTGATGCACTCATCAATCGTGACATCGTGCGCCGAAGCCGCGCCCTAAGCCGTGAGAAACGGCCCTTCATTGTACTACTGGAAGGGCGAAACGGTACTTGGCTAGCCTCTTCGGTGCAGGCTGCCGGCGAGCCGATTCTTTATGCGAAGGCTGCCTCGGAGCTCGCTAACTTGCGCCCGTCCCCAGCGCCCCCGCCCGCCATCCCGGACGCTCATCCGGCCCCAGTCCCAGTGCCCCCTCAAACTCCACCCAGCCTGCCCCAACCGGCTCCTACTGTCGCGTCGGAAACCTCGGGGCCACCACCCACACCGCCCCCGCAACCCGCGCCGATTGTCGCGCAGCCAATGCCAGTTGTCACCAAGAGCGCGGAGGTTCCGGTAATTCCTGGACAACCGGAGGTGACCAACCCTGCCCCTGCCCCTGCCCCGCCACCGCAACCGTCGACGACAGTGAAGCTCTCACCGGTGCAGCAGCAAACCCCCGTCGCGGTTGAGGAGATTAAGCCAGAAGCTCAGGTTGCAGTGGCTAAGGAGCAGCCGATCCCGACCCCAACCCCAACACAACTCCCGGAGCCAGGAACCCGCCCCGCCACACCGGAACCTATGGTGATGCCAATTGCCAAACCGGTGCCGCCGGCTCTGACAGTGCAGACTCAACCCCCAATAAAAAGCCCGCCGGTCTCCGCACCAACGGCAATCATCAAAGAGACCCCTCCAGTAGCCGAGTCTACCAAAACGGCAAGCCCGACACCTGATCCAATAACATCGCCGGCCCGTTCCAAGCCTCCTGAAGGGCAAATCCCGACTCCCCAAGTTGCGGTGCCCGAGAAATCGGTTACCTTGGAACCTACGGTGGATCAGCGATCTTCAGTCCCTAGCAACATCATCCCGGCCCTACCCACCCAAGCGGCCCCACCAATTGTCACTCCGAAACCCGCAGGGCAGAATCCGTCGGTCGCTATGCAGGACTTGCCCATGAGCCGGGGGGGCCCGGGAAATCGATGGGTGTATCTTGGGATCGCGGCTGGTTCGGTGTCACTCGCCGGGGTTCTCCTATACGCCCTTGCTCGACGCCGGCACACTCGCCCCCGCGTTAGCCTGGTTTCTCAGGCGATGGAGCCAGGGCCAACCCCGCCACGCCGACCGCGCCAATAGATGTCCTGGCTGCGAGGCTCCTGGTGAAGTGGCTACGACCGAAGCGCGTAGGTCTCGTGGGGGACAGTTGAGGGCAAGGGCTAGACCTAACGGAGAGCCACCAGCTTTCAACCCAGCGGATCGAGTTCCAACCGATTCCTAAGCGAGCACACTTGGCTGGAGCGTCCGATCACTTCCCACTGTAGTTTTTTACGAAATCAATGCACTCAGTAACCTCGGGCAGGCTCGTCTCCCAGTGGTACTCGTATTCGATCGAGATGTTCCCTTGGAAATTCATCTTCTTCAACTCGTCCAACATATCTTTAATGCCACTAACACCCTGGCCGTAGGGCACATCGTGGCCCTCGCCGTAGGTGTTCTTGTCCTTCATGTGGCTGCTCATGATACGCCCGGCAAGGACACGCATGCAGAAGGCCGGGTTGAGGCCGGAAGTACACCAGTGGCCGGTGTCAGCACATGAACCGATGCGGCGGTCTCGGTCCTTCACTAGAGAGAGAATATAATACGGATCCCAGACCTTGTAGTTGGGATCGTTGGGACGCCGGGGATGGTTGTGGTAGCCGACAGTAATGTCGTATTCCTTGACGAGCTTCTCGATCAGGTCGATCGACTCGGTCGATTCGGTGGTGACGCCGCGGAGGCCGAGCTTGCGGGCGAAATCGAACACTTTCCTGGCTTCGGGTTCGTTGTTCGGGATACCCACGACGCCGTAATTAACCGCCTTGAGCTTGTGTTGGGCGAGCTTGGCTTGGACCTTGGCGATCACCTCGTCAGAGGCATTGTGGTCCCAGCTGACATTCGGCTCTTCTTTGCTCAGCTTCTGGCCCGGATAGAATTCGATGACCCGGCCGCCAGCGGCGGCTGTTTTCTCGATGGCCTCGAACACCGTGAACCGATTGAAGGTGTATGCCTGGCAGCCGATAGCAAAGCCATTGATCTTGTTTTCGTCCGGGATTTGGACCTCCGCCCAAGCGGCGCAAGAGGCCAAGGTGGTGAGAGCGGCGAGGAGAAAGCCGCCGGAATGTCGCATCCAAGTCTTCATAGGTTTGGGAGTTCAGTGTTTGGGACGCAAAATGATGACCTTCTTGCTGGTGCCTTCCACTTCCACGCTATGGGTTTCAACCTGGGGATCGTCCTTCAAAGCGTTGTGGACGATGCGGCGGTCGAAGGCGTTCATCGGCTCCAGTTCGACGATGTCTCCCCAACGGCGAACTTTGTCAGCAGCTTCCTTTGCGCGTTTGACCAAGGCGTCTCGGGCTTGCGCGCGGTAGCCGCCCACATCCAGGGTGATCTTCGGGGCACTATGGTCCTGCTGGAAGATCATCCGGTTGACCAGATATTGGAGCTCGGCCAAGGTCTGGCCCTGGCGCCCGATGAGCCGCCCGGCATCGTCGCATTTGACGTCCAAAAGGAGGCCGTCGTCCATATGGTGCTCCTCGATGGCGGCCTCGAAGCCGAGCAAACGAAGGAACTGTTCGGTGGTTTCTTTGGGGTTGGCGGGCATGGAGATGGGTGATGGGTGATCCAGACTCTTCGCTTAGCGCTTGCGGCCAGGCGGCAGACTTGCATGAGGACCAGAAGGCTTCCCTGCGGGGCCTGTACCGGCTTTCGTGAGCTTCATCTGCACGATGCTTAACAGATTCTGCACAGTCCAGTAAAGCGCCAATCCGGAGGAGAAGTTGTAGAAGAAAAAGACCAGCATCAAGGGCATGTACTGCATGATCTTCTGTTGCATGGGATCGACTCCCGGCGAAGGGGGCGTCATGCGGGCTTGCCAGAACTGGCTGGCACCCATGATCAGAGGGAGGGGGTTGATCGGAAAGCCAAGCAACTCATAAACGGTGTCGGGCTGGGAAAGGTCGCAAGCCCAGAGGAAGTGGGCGCCGCGCAGCTCGATGGCGGTCTGGAGCATCTGGTAGAAGCCCATGAACACGGGAATTTGGAGCATGATCGGCAAGCAACCCCCCATGGGGTTGACCTTGTTCTCCTTCATGAACTCCATCACCTTCATGTTCATCTTCTTGGGGTCATCCTTGTATTTCTCCTGGATGGCCTTCATCTGCGGCTGGAGCGTCTGCATACGCTTCATCGAGCGCATGCTGGCCTGAGTTAGAGGCCAGAACAGGAGCTTGATGATGACGGTGATGCAAATGATGGCCATCCCGTAAGCAACTCCAATGGAGTGCAGGCCGTTCATCCCCAAAAGCAAGGCCTTGGCGAACCACGCAAACATGGTGTTGAAATTCATCGCCAAGTCCTGGTTCTTGCCCAGCTTCGCCAGCGTGTTGTACTCCTTGGGCCCAGCGAACAAATCGAGCACATGAGTAACACTCTGACCATTGGTGAGGACCATGGCAGGGTAGGCTAAGGAAGCTTGATAGCCTACGGGCTTGAGGACCGCCTTAGGGTCGGCAGCGCGGTCTGCATCCGTGGGAGCAGGCAGGTCTACTTGCCGGCCGATCATTTCGGGCGCCGGGTCTCGTGGGGCACCAATCATCGCGAAGAATTGGTTGCACGCCGCGGTCCAGACGATGTTCGTGCTCTCCGCGACGTATTGGGTACGCGGCGTCCCCGGAAAACAGCCCAAGGTGCGGTTGGCGAACCAGCCCTGGTATTGATACACAGCCCGCGTTCCGTCGTAGGCGCCGATGGCTAGAAACTGGCCCAAGTCATGCCGATTGATCGGAGTGGCGGTACCAACCACCAGCTCGTGTTCGGCCAATCGCAGGGATTTGCCGGAGTGGTTCTCGATTCGAACCGTAGCTGAGAGAACATGGTTGGTGCCGGGAATGAACTCTTTGACGACGTACAGGCCGTTGGAGTATTGCTTTTCCGCCCGCAAGCCGCCCCCAGCGCGTACCAGTTGGAAGGAACTATCGGTGGCGAATGGTGCGCCTCCCAGAAGGGCCAGGGCCGGCGCAGGGGCGCCCAGATTCAGAGTAGCCAAGCGGTTGGTGGGGGCGCTACCACGCCGAGCGCAGTTGACCGATTCAGGGTACTCTTTGAGTTCAATCGTCTTGAGACCGCCGCCGTGAGAGGAGAAAGTGTAGAGAGCCTCGGGAGTTTCGAGAGTCTCGATCTGCTCCGGCCCGGCCGACTCAGGGAGAGTCAGCGGCCCGGGTTTGGCGCTGGAAATCTCCGCCTCATGCTCGGCGATCAAGCCATGGGAATTGGTCTGCCTTAGGTTGGAACCGGCGACGCCAAGAGTATTGGTCTGGAGCGGGGCCGGCACCGGCGGGTAGATCACATTGACCAGCGGCACCCAGAGCATCAGCAGGGCGAAACAAGCAACCAGGATGAGAATGGATTTGCGATCCATGAAAAGAAAGGGAATCAGGAGTGAACGTGAACTTCGGACACCGCGGGCAGGGATTCGGCGGTTTGAGGCACGGGCACGGGATCATGCCCGCAACCACCCCAGGGATGACATCGGGCCAAGCGCCGCACGGCGAGCCAAACGCCCCGCCAGCACCCATGAAGTTTGATCGCGTCCAGCGCGTAAGCGGAACAACTGGGAGTATAGCGGCAGCGGCTGAACGGGCCGAATAGGACATTCTTCGCCGGGGAGAGGGTGCATCGATAGATCCGAATGCCCCACACCAGGATCATCTGCAGGGGGTTCATCGGCATCGGTCGCTCCGCCGGGTCAGGCAGTTGCGACCTAAGGGATCGAGCACCGTGAGCAATGAGGTGTGCGCCTGAGGATGATCTCGGCCTTGAAAGTGAGTTTTGATAGGCGGCTTAGAATGCCCGAGCGCAGGGAGTGCCCGCACTCGGGAGATGTTAGGGAAGCAACCCACCCCTCCTAAGGGCGGCGACGTAATCGCGAACCACAACGTCAAAGGGCTTTGTAGCGATCGATGGCCGAGCCACTAAGACCATGGCCACAGGTCCCTTGAGGTCATGCTGGGATAGGCGGAAGGCCTCGCGGAGCAAACGTCGAGCGCGGCTGCGGACTACGGCGGCTCCGACTTTGCGCGAGGTGATAACGCCTACCTGCGAGGAATCTCCTTGCGGCAACTTGAGCCAGTTGGCGACCAGGCAACCCTGGGCGATCCGCTCCCCGCGCTGACGAGCGCGGGCAAAGTCCCGGCTCTGCTGCAACCGCAAGCGGCGAGGCAGCGTGAACCGGACGCGTGCGGAGTCCGCCATGGGCAAGGACGGTCAAACCGGAGTCAGGCGTTTGCGGCCCACACGGCGCCGGTTAGCGAGGATGGCGCGGCCGCTCTTGGTCGAATTGCGGCTCAAAAAGCCGTGCTGCCGTTTCCGGCGCATCTTGGAAGGTTGATATTGTCGTTTCATGGCAAATACAGGCTCGCAGGGTTGCGACGGTCGCGAGACGGAAAGCAGGCAAGCGACCCACGCACCATGCGTCAAATCACGGAAGCGAAGAGCATAGCAATGCCGGGAGTCGCGTCAAGTTCCTCGGATTGATTAAATTAAGGCCGATCAGCGAGACCCCAGGCCGGCGAAACCAACGCCGACCAAGGCTCGCAGATAGCAGTGCGTCCTGAAGCAGCCCGGTTGGCGCCGCCCAAGGACGCGGAATAAAGGGACTCTAAACCGAGCCTCAACGAGGCGCGCGGGCCCCGCTGTCGCCGCGATCTCCGCGGTCGCCTCGGTCTCCCCGAGGGGCGCGCTCGGGGCGATCCTCACGCGGACGGGCAATGTTAACGGTCAGGGCGCGGCCCTGGAAATCCTTGCTGTGGAACATCTCAACCGCCTTATTGGCCTCGTCGGTGGACGAGTATTCAATGAACGCAAAGCCGCGGGATTTGCCCGTGAACTTGTCCAACATCAGGTTGCAGGAGGTCACTACCCCGGCTTGGGAGAAGTAGTCCTGCAGATCGTTCTCCAACGTGCGGTAAGAGAGGTTACCGACGAACAGTCTGCATGAGTTGCTCATATGCTAGGTTACCGCTCAAAGAAAACACAGTGGGGAATGCTGCACCCGCAGGATCGCCGAAGCCGCCTTTGTTGCTTTACGTTACGGACATCTGTCTATCTGTGACACGACTCGTTCTTTGCGCAGCCCGGGATTCTACCCAGGATTGCCCGGGCGTCAACAAGGATCCTAATTTTTCAATTGGCCTCGGCCATGGCACTTTTCTGGCCTCGGCTCTGAGCAGCACGTTTACGCTGGTTCTCGTCCAACAGCCGCTTGCGCAGCCGCAGGTTCTTCGGTGTCGCCTCCACGTACTCATCAGGCCCGATGTACTCCAGCGCACGCTCCAAAGACAGACGCCAAGGCGGCTCCAACTGGATGCCTTTGCCGTCACCGGTGGAGCGCATGTTGGTCAGATGTTTAATCTTGCAGGGATTCACAGGAATATCCTGCTCACGAGCGTTTTCGCCCACGATCATCCCTCGATAAATCTCTTCGCCTGGCCCAACCATAAGGCGTCCACGGGCCTGGATGTTGTCCAAAGCATACGCGGTGGCCACTCCGTCCTCGATGCTCACCAATGAGCCGTTCTTGCGCGCGATAATCTCGCCACGGTCAGCGCCATACTCATGGAATAGATGGCTCATGACTCCGAGTCCGCGGGTCATGTTGACCAAGTCGGTCTCAAAGCCGATCAACCCACGCATGGGGATAAGCACTTCGAGGCTGACCTGATCGTTGTGATGGTTGATGGCCTGGATTTCCCCCTTGCGCTGAGACAAGTTCTCGAGAACCGACCCCATGCTGTCCTTAGGGATTTCCACATAGAGCCTTTCGATAGGCTCCAATCGTCCGCCTTGTGCGTCGTGGTGATAAATCACCTCGGGTCGCGAAACCAGCACTTCGTAGCCTTCCCGACGCATCTGCTCGACCAGGATGGCGATCTGCATTTCGCCACGGCCGCTGACGTTGAAGACGTTGGGGAGTTCGGTGTCTTCAACGCGAATGGCCACATTGGTGCGCGTCTCCCGGTTCAGGCGCTCCCGGATGTGTCGCGCGGTGAGCAACTTGCCGTCCTGGCCCGCGAGCGGCCCATCATTCACAGCAAACTGCATTTGAATCGTGGGCGGATCAATGGGCACGAACGGAAGTGGTTGCCGTTCGGTGGTATCCGTGACGGTTTCGCCGATAAAAACGTCGTCCAAGCCGGTCAGGCCGATGATGTCGCCCGCATGGGCGTCCTGAATCTCGATTCTCTTGAGACCTTCGAAGTGGAAGATAGCGGTCGCCTTCGCCGCGGTCTTCCGGCCGTCGCCGTGAAGGCAGGCGACCGGATCGCCTAAGGAAACCTTGCCGCTGACGATCTTGCCAAAGGCAATTCGGCCCAGGTAATCGGAATAGTCGAGGTTAGCCACCAGCATCTTGAATTCCACCCCAGCGTGGGCGCGGGGCGGCGGGATGAATTTAATAATGGCATCGAAAAGCGGTTCCATCGTGCCGCTGACATGCTCCAGTTCGGTTTTGGCGTAGCCTTCCTTGGCACTGGCATAGATGACCGGGAAGTCCAACTGTTCGTCGGTGGCATGGAGGGAGACAAACAGATCAAAAACCAGGTCCAGCACCTTGTGCGGGATGGCATTCTCGCGGTCCACCTTATTGATCACGACGATGGGTTTGGCACCGGCTTCGAGCGCTTTTCGCAAGACGAAGCGGGTTTGGGCCTGGGGACCATCAGCGGCGTCGACCACCAGCAACACGCCGTCGATCATATTCATGATCCGCTCCACCTCGCCACCGAAGTCGGCATGGCCAGGGGTATCGACGATATTGATGTGGTAGTTCTTGTACTTGAAAGCGGCGTTCTTGGCCTTGATGGTGATGCCTTTTTCACGCTCGAGGTCCATGGAATCCATGATCCGCTCCTCGGTGGCGATGGCCTGATTGGAACGAAAAGTCCCCGATTGCTTGAGCAGGCAATCCACGAGAGTGGTCTTGCCGTGGTCAACGTGGGCAATAATAGCGATGTTTCGAATGTGCTGCATGATCGTTTGCTGGCTTAAGTTCGCTCCGAATGGGAGTTCTCACAAGGGCCACAGGATCGCGCCAGGGATGGGGCATTGGGTTTGGCCCTCTTCCCAGCGAGTTCGGCGCCAGCCTTTCCGGTACGAGGCCCAGCGAGCCTTGTAGTCTGGCTCGTTTGCGGAAAAGGTCAACTGCAAAGAGCTTTGAATTTTCATTCGTAACATTGTTGGCGTTTAGGAAGCGCCTTTGCCTTGGGCAATCGCCCCCTTTGTGGCTAACTGGTCGCGTGCGCATTTACACGCGCTACAAATCCAAACGAGGCCGGCGCGGTCCAGGCAGCCCATGGTATTGGCTGCTGGGGCTGGGGTGCCTGACTTTCCTGGGATGGATTTGGTGGAGGGCCGCGCGGACGCCGGAAATCCCGCTCCAACCGGCGCCGCCGGCGCCGAGCGCAACTCCTTCACATCCAACCCCCACCGTGACGGTAGAGGTTCCGGCGCCGACGATCAGCCAGCCATTCCCGCTAAGATCGGCCCCAATCGCGACCAACATCCTACCGCCTAACGCGCTGGTGCTGAAAACGAACCTGCTGATGGTCACTAACCTCTCCCGGGAGCTACGCGCGCTGAAAACACCGCCCGGCCCTTTCGTACCGCGCCCAGCGACGGATTTGTTTGAGGCCCAGATTGTACTCGCCAGGGAGGGGATCTCCGCCGGATCTCTGGATGGGGTGGCTGGATCTCAGACCCGGGCGGCGCTGATGGCTTTCCAACGCCGCGAGCGGTTGCCTCAATCCGGTATCCTGGACACGGCGACCCGCGCGCGGCTGATTTTATCCGAACCACCGCTGGCGATTTACACTGTGACCGAAGACGACGCCTCAAGGCTCTCGCCGGTAAGCTCAACCTGGGAGGGGAAGTCCGAGCAGCAACGACTCGATTACGAAACCATTCTCGAGCTGGTGGCGGAAAAAGCCCAAAGTCATCCCAACCTGATTCGCCGCCTGAATCCCGAGGTGGACTGGACTCGGGTTGCTGTAGGGACTCGACTCCGAATCCCCGCTCTAAGCGGACCCAGTGGGCACAGCCAAGCCGGGTTTATTCGCATTTCCCTGGCTCACAAGACGCTTGAAGTTTTTGATTCCGCTACCAATTTACTGGCGCATTTTCCCTGCAGTATCGCCCGGCAGGTGGAAAAGCGGCCGGTGGGCCAATTGCATGTGGCGGTAGTGGCGCGCAACCCGAACTACACCTTTAACCCCGAACTCTTTCCTGAGTCGGCCGAAGCCAGGGAGTTGGATCGGAAGCTGATCCTGCCTCCCGGGCCAAATAACCCAGTCGGAGTCGCCTGGATCGGGCTGGACCGGCCTGGTTACGGGATCCACGGCACGCCCAATCCCGAGCAGGTTGGGCGGACGGAGTCGCACGGATGTTTTAGGTTGGCCAATTGGAACGCCGATTACTTGGCGCGCGTTGTCACCCCAGGCTTGGCAGTTTACGTCGAACCGTAGGGACTGGGCGAGGCCGTAGCGCTCGGCTGGAGGCTTGTGATGGTAGCGTTGAGGCGACCTGAAGGTCGCGGCTCGGGGGAGGTCGTGCTTAACCGCGGGGCCAGAAGCGCATCCAGCTGCGGAGCGGGGTTTTGGCCAGCAGATCGTTAAGGAGCGCCTGGATATTGGCTGCGCGTGGCTCATCCAAACGCCGACAAATGACGCCCGTGACGAGGTAGATCAAAGTCACCAATAGAAAGAACACGCTGAATCGCATGAGCGTAAAGTTGCCCAGAGACCATTGGTGGGGGCCGATGGCATCGATGAGCAGCCCCCAACAAATCGGGGCGATCCCGAGCGTGAGATTGGAAACGACCGAGAATAACGCAAAGAAATGGTCTCGGCCCATGGGCGGGGAAATCACCATGGCCAGCCGCGTGTTGGCCATCGTGAAGACGGCCCACCCAAGGCCCATGCACAATTCCAAGCCTAAGACCTGAAACCAACCTGGGTGAACGAGGCCCCCGGCCATGGCTGCCCAGACCGCCATCACGAGAGCCCAGCCGAACATCGTCACGGTGAGGATCGGCTTGCTGCCATGCCGATCCAACCGGGTGCCAAAGAGCACAAGGCCGCCCATGCCGCCCAGGTAAGAGATGGCGGTGACAAATAGGATCCGGTTCTCGTTCATGCCGGCAGTGGCCTTTAGGTAAGCGACGGTGAAGGCGCCCAGTCCGCCGTAGGCGAGAGCCCAGGCCACATTCATGAAAAGCAGTTTTCGGAACGGAGGATAGGCAGCGATCTCGAACCACGGGACCGGGGTAGGGTTATTGTTCTCGGCGGCTGGGTGGGGGGCGTCGGGAATCCTCTTGAGGAAACGAAGGCTGACCATACCCATCAACGCGCTGTAGGCGAAAATCACGCTGAAACGCCAGCCTTGCGGTGCGGGGCCCAATGCCAAACCGGCGGCCATGAGAGTCAAGAAGCTTCCGCCGTTGACGCACGCCGAATCGCGGGCTAGATACTTTCCGCGCAGCTCGCCTGGGACGAGGGCAGTGATCCAGGGAAGCCAGGCAGCGCTGGAGATGCCGCGGGAGAGATTGAAGCAAAACAAGAGGAACACCAAGAGGGCCGTGGTGCTGGCGGCGTTGAGGAACGGCTCGGTGAGTGGAACCAGGGCGACCAAGAAGATGAACATGACCCGCGTGCCCCAGCCGGCGAATACGAAACGTTTGTAGCCGACACGAGCGATGTGGCGCGCCGCGGGGATCTGAAAGATCACCAGCAAAGGCATCATGCCGGCGATGATGCCCAAGACGGTGGCGCTGGCGCCGAGGCTCTTGGCGTAGAGTACGATTGGACTGCCAAGCACCATTTGGTAGGAGAGCGCGTTGAAGATCGAAAACCAGTACGCATTCCCCCATCCCGGCACAAAGCCCGAGCTCGGGGGTTGACCTAATGAATCGATGCGCTCCATCGTAAGGTTGCGCCAGCGTCTAGCCCGTGACATGCGGCGAGCAAGCAAAAAGCGCGGGACTGACCGAGGCGTAAATGCGGAAACGGGCACGCACGCTTGACGGTGGCTCAGCACTCCAGTAGCTTGCCCAATCAGTTAGTTCGTTCTGAATATGCAAGACTTTCTCGTCCCCATGGTAGTGGAGCAAACGGGCCGCGGTGAACGCGGTTATGACATCTATTCCCGTTTGCTCGTGGACCGCATTATTTTCCTCGGCACGCCGGTGGACGATATCGTGGCCAATGTGATCATCGCTCAGCTGCTGTTTCTGCAGATGAACGATCCCAAGAAGGATATTCACCTGTACATCAACTCGCCCGGCGGCAGCGTGACCTCAGGCCTGGCGATTTACGACACGATGCAATTCCTGACGTGCGACGTGAACACGTACTGCATCGGTCAAGCGGCGAGCATGGGAGCTGTGCTGCTGGCGGCGGGCGCAAGCAAGAAGCGCTACGCGCTTCCGAATGCACGCATCATGATTCACCAACCCTGGGGCGGGGTGCAGGGTCAAGCCACCGATATCAGCATTCAGGCCAAAGAAATCCTGCGCCTGAAAGACCGTCTCAATGAGATCCTTGCCACCCATTGCGGTCAAACCCTTGATGCCATCGAGAAGGATACTGATCGCGACCGGTTCATGTCCGCTGCCGAAGCGAAGACCTATGGCCTGGTGGACGAGGTGGTAAAATCGCGCAAGGAAATCCCCGGCCTGATTCAGTCACCGGGAGAGAAGCCACCGACTGCGATCGTCTGAGGCCCGGCATTCTTGTTTAACCTGACTGCTCCATGGCACGACCGTCGCAACTCACTCTTTGCAGCTTCTGCGGAAAATCCCACGCTGAGGTCAAGAAACTGATCGCCGGGCCGGGGGTTTATATTTGCGATAGCTGCATTTTGGTGTGCAAGAGCGTGCTCGACAAGGAGCTTCGGGCGGAGAAACAGCGTCCGGCGCCGCGCATGCAGGTGCCGCGGCCGGCCGAAATCAAAGCGCTCCTGGACGGTTTTTGCATTGGCCAGGAGCATGCGAAAAAGACGCTCGCGGTGGCCGTGCATAACCATTTCAAGCGGGTCCAGGCCGACGTGATCAATGAGGATTCACCTTCAGCCGAGGCCCAGCGCGAGGTTGAACTGGAGAAGAGCAACATCCTGCTGATCGGCCCGACAGGATCGGGCAAGACGCTGCTGGCCCGATCTCTGGCCAAGGCCTTGGATGTGCCTTTTGCGATTGCGGACGCGACCACGCTCACCGAGGCGGGGTATGTGGGGGAAGACGTGGAGAACATCATTCTGCGCCTGCTGCAGAACGCGGATTACGATGTCAAGAGGGCGCAGGTGGGCATTGTCTATATTGACGAGATCGACAAGATCGCGCGCAAGACGGAGAACGTCTCCATCACCCGCGACGTGTCGGGGGAAGGCGTGCAGCAGGCGCTGCTGAAGATTTTGGAAGGGACGATCTGCAACGTGCCTCCGCAAGGTGGCCGCAAGCACCCGCAGCAAGAATACATCCGGGTGGACACGACCAACATCCTGTTCATTTGCGGCGGGGCGTTTGTGGGTCTGGACAAGATGATCCACCGGCGTTTGGGGAACCGCGTGGTGGGTTTCGGGGCGGCTGATCAGTTGCTGAAGGCTCAGAGCGTGAGCGAACGGCAGATCATGAAACTGGTCGAGCCCGAGGACCTGCTGATGTACGGTTTCATTCCCGAGTTCATCGGACGACTGCCGGCGGTTTCCGTTTTGGAGGAACTCACGGCGGACCAACTAGTGTCTATCCTGACCGATCCGCGCAACGCGCTCACCAAGCAGTACGCCAAGCTCATGGCAATGGAAGGGGTGGAGCTGGAGTTTTCGCCGGACGCTTTGCGTGAGCTGGCACTTCAGGCACTGACCAAAGGCACCGGCGCGCGGGCACTGCGAGGTTTGATCGAAAAACTGATGCTGGACGTGATGTACGACGTGCCCAGCAATTCGGAAGTGGTGGGCGTGACGGTGACGCGGGCGGTTGTTCTGGGCGAGACCACCCCGATCATCCGGCACAAGACCGCACAAGCGGCAGCCTGACTGCCGGGAGTCACTGTCGGCGCACACGCGGGTCCAGCGCGTCGCGCAGCCCGTCGCCCACGAAATTCAGGGCGAGAAGGGTGAGCGCGAGAGTGGCGGCAGGGAAGAGGATCACCCACCAATAGACCTGGACGGAATTGATCTGCTCCGCGCCCTCCGCGAGAAGCGATCCCAGGCTGGCCTGCGGCGGTTGGATGCCCATCCCTAAGTAACTCAAGAAGGATTCGTAGAGCACAATGCCGGGGACGCTCAACGCCAGGTAGACAATAATGATCCCAGAGAGGTTGGGGAGGATGCTGCGGAGAAGCACACGCGTGTGGGTTGCGCCCAGAGCGATGCTCGCCTCCACAAATGGGCGGGACCTAAGGGAAAGGACCTGGCCGCGCACGATCCTGGCCATAGTCAGCCAGGACACCGCCCCAAGTCCGCCGAAGAGTCCGAGCATCCGCAGTGGCTGGATCGCCCAACCCGGCAGACCGTGCGTCTCCCAATTCTCCAGCAGACCATTGAGCGCGGTGAGGACCACAATCACGAATACGATGGTGGGCAGCGCGTAGAGAATATCGACGGTACGCATCAAGGCGCTATCCCAGCGGCCGCCCGCGTACCCGGCAACCGCCCCCCAGAGAACGCCTATCGCGAGGCTGACGGCTGCGCCCGTGGCGCCGACCAGGAGAGAGATGCGCGCGCCATAGGCGACCCGGGTGAACAGATCGCGTCCGTGCACATCCGTGCCGAACCAGTGATGCCAGCTTGGAGCCCCGAACTGCAAATCGCTGATGGCGTTGGCTTGATAAGGAGAAAGGAACGGCCAAAGCGCGATGACCAGCAGGAACAGGATCAGGAAACACCCGCCGAAGAGAGCGCCATGATTTCCTTTGAACCGTTCCCAGGCTTGCCAGTTAGGCCCCGCTAGGGGTTGTAATCTTCTGGACTGCGCGACCGGCTCATCGGGGGAAGCCAAACGCTGAGGGCTGTGTGGCGGCTCACTCATGGCGCACACGCGGATCCAGTACGGTATAGGCGGCATCGACGATCAGATTCAGCAGCAGCAGCAAAATGGCGTAGAGGAGCACCAGGCCCACGACCATGGTGTAGTCCCGGCTCAATGCGCTATTGACCATGAACACGCCAATGCCAGGGATCTGGAAGAGGTTCTCGACGACGAAAGATCCGGTGAGAAGGTCCGCGAGCATCGGGCCGGAATAGGACACGACCGGCAGGATGGCCAAGCGCAGGGCATGCCGCAGGAGGATCTGGGTTTCGGACAGGCCCTTGGCGCGCGCCGCGGTGATGAAATCCATCTGCAAAACCTCGAGCATACCCTCACGGGTGAGGCGCGCCACTTTGCCGGCGAAATAAAGCCCCAAGCTGACGGTGGGCAACACGGCATTCATCGCCCCCCCCCATAGCGCCACCGGGAACACCTGCCAGTGGATGGCGAACAAGAGCACGAGCAAAGGGCCGGCCACAAATCCAGGGACGCATACCGCCAGCAGCGCCAGGAAACTCAGGCTGTAATCGGACCATCGTCCACGGCCCATGGCAGCGATGACTCCGGCGGGCAGCCCGAATCCTAAAGCGAACAGGAAAGCGAGCGCACCCAACTCCATGGAGACCGGCAGCGCCTGGGCGATGATATCGCTGACGGTGTGGTTGCGGTATTTGAGCGAAGCGCCGAAGTCGCCTTGGGCGAGTCCGCCCAGGAAGCGGCCAAACTGTTTGAGGATCGGTTCGTCCAGGTGGTAGCGCGCGAGCAGGGCGCGCTCAATTTCCGGAGAAGCGGGTTTGCGTTCTTTGTCGAAGGGTCCGCCCGGGGCGACGCGCACGAGCACGAAGGCCAGAAACGCGATCACCAGCAGCAGCGGCGGCAAGAAAGCTAGGCGCTTGAGAAAGTACATGGGAGTCTCAGCGCCGCAGCGATCCGACGCGAGTCTCCCCCAGCCGGTGGATCGTTCGCAAGGGATGCTCGTCGCGGATGTTGCCGTAGATGCCGGTCAGTTTGTGTGAATCATAAAACTCCATTCCGACATAGAAATAGAGTGGCACCACCGGCACCTGGTCCTCGACCAGGATCGATTCGGCGTCGCGCAACAACCGGCCACGGGTGGCGGGATCGATCTCGGCGTTGGCTCGGCGCAGGGCCTGGTCGTAGGCTGGCGATTTCCAACCAGTCCGATTGTTTGGGTTGTCGCTCATGAACAAATCCAGGAAGGTGTTGGGGTCGTTGTAGTCCTCCACCCAACTGCTGCGGATCAGGTCGTAATCGAGCATGGATTGGGCGCGGAAATAGGTTTTCCACTCGAGCTGGCGCAGACTGACGTGAATGCCCAGCTCGCGCTGCCACATTTCCTGAAGTTCAACGGCGATCTTCTTGTGACTCTCCTGAGTGTTGTAGGTGTACTCGATGGCTGGGAAGCCTTTCCCTCCAGGGTATCCGGCCTCCGCGAGCAAGTCGCGAGCCTTCTGGGGGTCATAGCCCAGGCCTGCGGGCGGCTGATAGAGCAGCGGACCGTTCGCGATGCCCGGGGGTGACATGCACGCGGCAACAGGCTCGCCGCCGCGAGTGATTCGCTGCACGATGCGCTGCTTGTCGATCGCGAGCGCTAAGGCCTTGCGGACGCGCGCATCGTCGAGCGGCTTGCGGGTGACGTTGTAGCGGAAAAAGTAATTTCCCAGGAGATTGAAGACGTGGAAGTCCGGCCGCTGTCGAAATGCGTCCAGCAGCTCCGGTGGGATCAAGTCCTTGTCCCAGAGAACATCTGCCTGGTGGCTTTGATACAAATTGAAGGCGGTGGTGGCCACCACGCAGGGCAACATATCAATGATCTCGCTCTTGGTATTGGCAACGTCCCAGTAGTGGGGATTGCGGCGCAGGCGGATTTTGTCGTTGAGGCGCCAGAAATCCAGGACGTAGGCCCCGCTGGCCATGAAGGGCCGGGCATGCAACCACCGGTCGCCGTAACGTTCGATCATGCGGCGGGGCACCACGGTGTAGGGTTGATAGCCACTGAGGTCCAGGAAGAAGGCGGTTGGAGCTTCCAATTCCACCCGCAGCGTGCGCTCATCCAGGGCTCGAACACCGACCTGGCTGAAGTCCTTCAGTTTGCCGGTGCCAAAGGGTTCTCCGTTTTTGAGATAAAACAGGACTCCGGCGTACTCACTGGCCGTGGCGGGATCCAGGATGCGGCGCCAGGACCAAACGAAGTCCTCGGCGGTAATCGGCTCGCCAGTGGACCAAGATGCGTTGGTGCGAAGATGGAAGGTGTAAACTCGACCATCCGGGGAGATGTCCCAACGCTCGGCTAGCCCCGGCGAGGCACTCCCGGTGCGCTCGTCGTATCGCGTGACTCCTTCGAACAGTCCCATGGCGACGCGTCCGTCGGCTTGACCGGTGACCAAGTGCGGGTCGAGCGACTCGGGCTCAGCTCCATTGATGATGACGAGGTTGGCGGCAGGTTCATGACGGGAACAACCGACAGCGAGCAGGCCGATCACCCCGGCGCAAACCAGAGCATAACTGAAGGAGGAGACCACACGCCGGGCCGGGCCGGGTGAGGAAGGGCCTGATCTGATCGGTTTTGCTCCGGGTCGACTAACCATTTTTTGTCATTTGGCGCTGCCCGCTCATAGTGCCCATGGAAAGGGCCGGCAATCAAGGGAGGTGTCGCGGAGGAAACCGACACCGCTCTCATGTATCTTATGCTGGATGAGGCTGTTACATGCGAGCACTGGCCCCGGGCTTAGGGCTGGAAATGGAGCGGATATTCCAACATTTGGAGAGGATAATTCAGGATTTGGAGAAGGTAATTCAGGTTTTGGAGAGGGTAATTCAGGTTTTGGGGAGGCTGTTTCAGAAGGCTGAAGTATAAAGGCAAAGGGCTGAAGGGGGTGGTCCCGATAACAGCGCGCACGATAGCCGATATTGACGGGAGTTACCTCAGAAAGGATGAAGGCAAAAGGCAAAAGGCGAAAGGGATTTGAGATTTGCGCAGAGCGAGTGATGAGGGGCAGGAGGGTTTGAGATTTGAATTCCGACCGGAAGGTCGCCGGCTCGCCCGGGTTCGGCGCGGCGCAAAGCGTCGAAGCCGGGAGGAAAACGCTACACAAGGCAACCGAGAGCAGGAAGCGGGGAATCCATTTTGAGGAGGCTGCCGAGGTTCGGCAGACAGCAGAGCGGAACGCCGGGCGCACAAGGTCGTGCTTCATAGGTGAGAAGGTAGCGCGGGGTCGGGCTTTTGTCAATTACATATATGATTTAATTAATGGCACCGGACCCCTGGGTTAAAGGAGGGACGGGGCTTCTCACCACGGAGGCTGCGAAGAGCACGAAGGGGAGGGGTTAAGGACAACCACGGATTTCCCGGATGACACGGATGCAACCGCAAAAGGAAGGAGGCGGGGATAAACCCGGCGGGCTATTTTCGCATGACCTTCCGGGCCGGGCCCGCCGGGAGGTGCATGAGTGATCGTGGAGAGCGAAGGATAAACGTGTTGGTCCGCGGCGCGAGGATCCGAGCGGCGTTCCGGTTGCGGATCGCGACCTTCGGGCCGCTTCACCGCGGAGGGATCGGGGGACGGAGCATGTTCAACGGGTTTGGGTTGTTCGTAGTTGAGGCGGCGTGAACGGCGCGTGCCGTCGCGGAACGGATAGTTTGTGGGTCCGGAAACTTTAGACCGACGGGGCCAGGGGTTTGCAGCGCCGCTCGAGTTGGCCAAGCTGAGGCGGCGTAAACGCCGCGCACCGTCGGCCGGACCAATGCGGCGTAAACGCCGCGCACCATTGGGCGGAAGAATGCGATGCCCGGAGGCTGGCCTACTAAGGCTTGGGAACGGCCTCGGCGGGAGGCTGGGTCTTGGTGTTGGTGGGGACCGCAGCCGACGCCGGATTGGTGGTCATGAGTTTGAGTGCCGGAGCGCCCGTTGCGGCGGACTGGAGGGGCGGCAGGACGAGATTCGTCGGACTCGCGGTGGCCGGAGTAACCGCGGTGGCGGAGGCTTTACGCTCGAGTTCGCTCAAGACACGGCTCCCCCGCCCCTTGGCCTTATGGTTCTGAAGGATCGAGAGGGTCAACGCCAGGATAAGGAAGAGCGCGGTTGCGTACTTGGTAACCCTGGTGAGCACATTGCCCTGCCCGGCGCCGAATAAGGCATCGCTGGCTCCGCCACCAAAGGCGAGGCCGGCTCCGGCTTCTTTTTTGGGCAATTGGATCAGCACCAAAAGAATCAGCACCAAGCTGGTAATCACCAGCACAATGGTCAAAAGACCAATAATCAGACTTGTCATAAGGGAGAGGAAACGCGGGCTTAAATCGAGTTCTTGACGATGTCGGAGAAGCTACGGATCTCGAGCGATGCGCCGCCGACCAAAGCCCCGTCGACGTCTGGCTGGCTCATGAGTTCTCGAGCATTGGAAGGCTTGACGCTGCCGCCATATTGAATTCGGACGCGGCGGGCGAGGACCTCGTCGAACATGGATGCCAGGGTGCGCCGGATGAAGGCATGGGCGGCCTGGGCCTGTTCGGTGGTGGCGGTTTTGCCGGTGCCGATCGCCCAGACAGGCTCATAGGCCAGAACAGCCTCTTCGACCTGGGCCTTGGTCAAGCCGGCCAGGCTGCCGCGAAGCTGGGTATCGAGAACCTTCTCCATTGCGCCCGACTCACGCTCCTGGAGGGTCTCACCGATGCAAATGATCGGTTTGAGGGCGCCGCCGAGGGCGGTGAGGGCCTTGCGGGCAATCAGCTCGTTGCTCTCCTTCTGATACTGCCTGCGCTCGGAATGGCCGAGGATGACGTAGCGGACGGAAAACTCCTTGAGCATCATGGCGGAGATCTCGCCGGTGTAGGCGCCGCCGGTATTCTCGCTCACGTTCTGCGCTCCGAGACGGATGTTGGAATCGAGAATCGCCTTGGAGACTTCGCTCAGCGCCGTGAACGGCGGGCAGGCGACCAGATCGACCTCCTTGACGGTGGCCAACTCGCGCTTGAGGCCGTGGACCAAGTCCAGAGCCTCGGCCACTGTCTTATTCATCTTCCAGTTGCCGGCAATAATCAGCTTGCGGTCTTTATTCATATGCTTTGCAGCACCGTCGTTAATCGAAATAGCCTGCCCTTGTTGTGAGCGCGCCGGCTGCGGCACGGCACCCTAGGGTCCAAATACTCAGTTACTTACCGATCCGAGAGGGCAGCCACACCGGGCAGCACCTGTCCTTCCAAGAACTCCAGACTAGCGCCACCGCCGGTGCTCATCCAGGTGACTTTGTCGCCCAGCCCAGCCTGGTTGAGCGCGGTTACGCTGTCACCGCCGCCGATAATGCTCTTGGCGCCGTTGGCTTGGGTGGCCTGCGCAACCGCCTGACCCACAGCCAAGGTACCTTCCGCGAAACGTTTGTCCTCAAACAGCCCCATCGGGCCATTCCACAACACCGTTTTCGCACCGGCGATCTCCGCAGCGTAAGTCTGACGGGTGGCGGGACCGATGTCCAACCCTGCCTCACCGGCACCGATGGAACCCGAGCACACGCGCGGGTTTTGAAATTCAATCACGGGCCGGCCTTTCTTGTCGAGCTTGCCGCTATTCACGGGGGTGGCTACGACATCGTCGGAGGGCACTAACAGTTTCACGCCACGCTGTTTAGCCTTGGACACGGCCTCGCGCGCGACGTTCGCTTGATCGGCCTCGACCAGGGATTTGCCGACTTCCTGGCCTGCCGCCAGCTTGAAGGTATAAGCCATGGCGCCGCCGATCAGCAGGGTGTTGGCCTTCTCAAGCAACCTGTTGATCACCTGGATCTTATCAGAAACTTTGGCGCCGCCCAGGATGACCACAAAGGGATGTGCCGGCTTATCGAGTTCGTCGCCGAGAAATTTCAGCTCCTTCTCCATGAGCAACCCGGCAGCACAGATTCCTCCCCGCGCAGCAACCAGACGCGCCACGCCCTCAGTCGAGGCATGGGCGCGGTGTGCTGCGCCAAAAGCATCATTAACGTAACTGTCCGCCAGGCGGGCGAGTTTCGCGGCAAATTCAGGGTTGTTGGCCTCTTCCTCGTTGTAGTACCGAACATTCTCCAACAAGAGGATATCTCCTGGCTTCAAGGTGCTAACCGTCTGCTCGACCTTGTCCCCGATGCAATCATCCACAAAGGCCACCGGGCGGCCCAGGATGTCGGCCAGCTTGATGGCCACGGGCCGGAGGGACATGGAAGGCTCGCGCTTGCCCTTGGGCCGGCCGAGATGGGCGGCGAGAATCAACTTCGCGCCCTGCTTCACCAACAGCTCCAGGGTTGGCAGGGTGGCGGTGATGCGAGTGGTGTCGGTGATCACCATCTGCCCGTCCTTCTCCTTCATCGGGACATTGTAGTCCACGCGCACGAAAACGCGCTGGCCGTGGAGGTCCACGTCGTTGATGGTCAGCTTAGGCATAGACAAATAATCAAAAGTGGACGTGGAGCATAGCCAAGGGGCGGGGTGAGTCAAAGCCAATTCGGGTGTGGATGGATGAGGCGAGTTGACTCAAATTAAAAGACACCGGGGGAGCTAAGCTGAGGGGAGGCAAAAGGGGTCGTTGACTCACGGGAAAAAGACACCGGGAATCGGTGTGGATGAACATGAGCCAAGAGTTGAAGAAA